>Ga0207677_10000264_pt1 | contig 39747 bp, 39 predicted proteins | sample KBSMisM42_FD_184311 | JGI IMG/M metagenome (GOLD analysis project Ga0207677, IMG submission 184311) | Miscanthus rhizosphere microbial communities from Kellogg Biological Station, Michigan, USA - KBS Miscanthus M4-2 (SPAdes) (version 2) | ecosystem: Host-associated > Plants > Roots >...
GATCTTCACGATAATTCCTAGTTATCTGACGGTACGAACGGAATGACTGATACGTCCTGCCCAAGGAGTGACGCCAGCAGGCGTTTCCCTACCCTCGTCGCTCGCGGTCGATTAAGATCCGACACAGCCGTTCGCTGCGAATCGGCTCACGAGGGCGCCTACGGGCGAGGCACTGAACGAGGTGGAGTGTGATCGTCTCTGCGCACGAGGTCGCTGAGTACTACGACAATCAACAGGTCTTCTACAGTTATCTGTGGTCCCAAACAGCATTGCACTACGGCTTTTGGTTCGATGATACGCGCACCTTAGCTGAAGCGTTGACGAACACGGATCGCGTTGTCGCTGACGCTCTTCACATCGAGCCAGATGATAGGGTGCTCGACGCGGGTTGCGGTGTCGGAGGAACGAGTCTGTACATCGCCGAGACCACCGCAGCGCGTGTTGACGGCATAACGCTGTCGAGTGTGCAACTGCGAATCGCACTGGCGAAAGCGGCACGATCCACGGCTGCATCGCGCCTCAGTTTCTCGCAGCAGGACTTCACAAGTACGCTGTTTGATGCCGGCGCCTTCTCGAAGATTTTCGGAATCGAGTCGATAAGCCATGCTCCGAATAAAATTGCGTTTCTCGATGAGGCATACCGCCTGTTGCGACCAGGAGGTCGTCTCCTCATATGCGATGGCTTCCTGACAGCCGAGAATTTTGCCCCCGACTTACGAGAGACGTATGAAAGATTCCTCGATGGATGGGCGCTTCCCAATCTTGCTACGATCGCTGACTTCCGCGAGTCATTGACCAGAGCGGGATTCTCGCAAATAACCTTTCACGACATGCAGCGCTACATCGGCAGATCAATCCGTCGGATCTACTGGCATGGCGTCACGACTTCGATATTCAGCTTTATTAGGGCGTTATCTGGTTCCCCCCGTCGCGATCTTGCGGCTCGCCATCAGAAAACGTTATTTGCTAGAGGAGTGATGATCTATGGCTTTTTTACCGCAGATAAGCCAGCGTCAGAGCCGAAATAGCAACGTCAGCCCTCATACTGCTGACGCTAGACGGGAACAAAGATCGCGACTTTCACGTCATGACGCTGCACCCAAAATGACGTGCACCCATAGATGCCTCCTTTGCAGTCCGCGCTCGTTAAATTACTTAAACAAAAGGACGACACCATGCCCCAACTGAACGCCTATCTCTCTTTCAATGGCAACTGCGCGGAGGCGATGCGGTTTTATGAGACGACGCTGAACGGGAAGTTGGAGGCGTTGCTGACCTTTGCCGAGACTCCGGCGGCAGGGCAGATTGCGGCGGAGGATGCGGACAAGGTCATGCATGCGCACCTCGTCATCGACGGGCAGAGTTTGATGGCAGCGGATGCGCCGAGCGGGATGAAGTATGAGCCGATGAAGGGGTGCGCGCTGGCGCTTACTTACGAGACCGCGGACGACGCGAAGCGCGTCTTTGAGGCGCTCGGCGAGGGTGGCAAGATCACCATGCCCTTTGGGCCGTCGTTCTGGGCGGACGGGTTCGGGATGGTGGACGACCGCTTCGGCACGCACTGGATCGTCAACGGCGGCATGAAGCCGCTGTAAGGATAGCGCGCTCACGTCGGAAGTGCGCGCGCAGGAAAAAAAGGCTTCGCGACGAGCTCGCCGCGAAGCCGTGATCCCAACAGCTACTTCGCGCGCGCCGCGTTTTGCACCGACGCCAGTATGCGAAGCATGGCGCGATCGACGACGTCGGTCGCGGAATCTTCGACGCGTTCGTCGAGCGTTTCGTCGTGCATCGGATGGATGACTGCGATTTCCTCGACCGCCTCGCCGAGGCCGAGCGCCTTCAGACATTCGTTCAGCCGTGCGCGTTGCATCCACTCGTCGTGACCGCCGCGGCCGATGTGGAGGAGGTGGAAGAGCACCGTCTGCATCGGCGTCGACGCGATCTGATTCGTTTCGGCGCGATGCCACGCCACCACCTCGGCGATCGGCATCGACGAAGCGCCGCACGCGAACGGTGCCGCGTCGAACGAAAGATCGTTCACGCGAAACTCGCCGCCGGTCACCGTGATCGCGCCGCCGAACGAGCCGGGATGGGCGATATTGAAGAGGAGAAAGGCATCGTGGAAGTACAGCTCGACGTAGGCGGGGGCGTCGCTCTCCGCCACGTCTCCGATGACCGTCACGTCGATGCGAACGACGTCCTCCTCGGACGCAAGCGGCGCCCAATCGGCCTGCACGAGGACGTCGCCGTACGAGCGGTCGCGAAGCGCGGCCGCAGCCCCATCAAAGAAATCGACAGCGTTCGGCACGCGCGTCTGGCGTGCAACCTCGGCGGAAAAATTGTGTTTGTTCATGGTCGTCATCTCCGCCACCAGAATGGCATCGAGACGGATTGCGATCGCACTTTTGTCGACCGTGTGACGCAATGCCGAGGGGCGGCCTCGGCGCGCGTTCCGCGGTCGGGGCGTTTTGTCTACAGATCGTGGACACTATCAGTGATGCGCGGCGCGATGCCGCGGCAGAACGATGGGCGCGGCGACCTGCAACTCGACGGATCCGATGTCGCAGCGCGGACCGAAGGGACGGCTCAGACCACGCTGATCGACGGTGAGATTCGCGCCGGAGAGCCCGAGGCAACCGGCGGGGTTGCCGGCTTCGAAGACGGGGCTGGATGCGAACGGAACGTGCGTCTGCGTCGGGCCGCCGTTCGCGGCGAGAGGTCCGAGAGCGGGCGGCGTTCCAGTCAGATCGGTAGCCGCGAGGCCGGTGCAACCATCGGTGTCGCCGATCAGGTTGTAGCCGTTGGAATTCATCGGCCCCGAACAATCGGCGCCGCCGGGCAGCGTCACCGTGTTGCCGGCAACGATCGAGTTGCGCAGCAGGATGATGTGGCCGGGATTGTTGAATCCTCCGCCGGCGCGCCGAGCGCTGTTCGCGGTGATGGTGACGTTGCGCAGATCGGTCGTCCCCGCTTGCGCATAGAACGCGCCCGCGAAGTCGGCCGTGTTCCCGCTGAACGTGGAGTTTTCGATGCCGATGGTCGCGCCGGTGCGGGAGTTCGTCACCATCGCGCCGCCAGCGCCGAGCGTCGTGTTGCCGGAGAACGTGCATCCGCTGATGACCGCCTTCGTGTCGGTGAAGCCGATCGCGCCGCTGCCGCCGGTTCCCGATTGATTGCCGGAAAACGTGGAGTTGGTGATCGTGATCAGGATGGAGGAGGAGCAGTACATCGCACCGGAGAAGTTCGCAGCCTGGTTGCCTGTGACCTGCGATGCGGTGATGGAGACCGTCGCCGTTGGCGCCGCGTAGATCGCGCCCCCCGGCCCGGTCGCGCTGTTGTTGGAGAGAACGGAGCTCTGGACGTTGAGCGTGCCGGCCACGCTGATGGCGCCGCCGGCGGAGAGAAAGATGTCCGCGGACGAAGTGCCGGTCGTCGAATTCGCGGTGACGACGCAGTTCGTAAGATTGAGCGTCGTGCCGGCGGGAACATCGACGGAGCCGCCTTTGGTCGAATCGACGCGGCCATGCGTGAGCGTGATCTTGTTGAGCGTCACCGTCCCGGCGGACACCTGGATCAATCGTGTGGCGTTGCCGCCGTCGATCGTGAACGTCGCGGCCGCCGGACCATTGATGGTCATCTGCTGCGTAAGGACCAGCGGCGTCGTAACGCTCATCGTCCCCGCGGCGGTGATGTTGATGATGTGCGGACCGGACGACGCATTGGCCTGGCTGATGGCATCGACGAGCGATCCCGCTCCGGTGGCATTGGCATTGGTAACGGTGAACGTCGCCGCGGAAGCGCCTCCCGCGACGAAAAGCATGCACAGCGTGAACAGACGAACTCCCTTGAACATCAATACTCCTTCGATACGTTTGTGGGGTCGGCGGACGAGGTCAGAAACCGGGAGGACTGCGGCACAACGTACGGCCATCAGCGGCCGGCTTCTGTGCGATGCATCACGGGCGCTCGCGGCCGGCTGCGATGCTCATCGCGACGTCGACGATCGCTGCCGCGAACGTGAAGTACACCCCGGCTCTCGTCCAGGGCCGATACAAGTGCGCGTACAGCGGCTCGCGTACGAATGCGGCGACGAAGAAAGCCGACGCCGCGATCGCTAGAAACGCAGCCAGGCGATCTGCGGCGATCGCGAACCGCGACGCATTTCGCGCACGCCGCGAAGCAGCAATGTTCAGGGCGCCGATCAACAGCATGTTGATGTGCGACGCGCGATAGACCATCCGCTGCGCGTCGGGCGTTTGGTGAAGATGGTGAAGCCGAAGATGCATGTAGGCGCCGCTGGCCAGAAACGCGACCACCATGGCCACACCGACGGCGAGCTGAGCCCTGCGCATGGCGAATGCTACCAAGTGGACCGCTGAACGTCCGCGCGCGTCGTCGTCGCGGAAATTACGGATTCGGGCCGACGCTGATCATCAGCATCCCGTAAACCCGTGTCCAGCGTTTTCGCTGGCATAGAACCCGAAGCGTCCTGCGCGTGACTGAACAGCATCACGACCGCTTCGTCCACGTGCGCGGGGCGCGCGAGCACAACCTGAAGAACATCGACGTCGACATTCCGCGCGACTCGCTCGTTGTCTTCACCGGCGTGTCTGGATCGGGGAAGTCGTCGCTGGCGTTCGGGACGTTGTATGCCGAGGCACAGCGGCGGTATCTGGAATCCGTTTCGCCGTATGCCCGGCGCCTCTTTCATCAGATGGCGGTGCCGGAGGTCGATGACATCATCGGACTGCCGCCCGCGGTCGCGCTCCAGCAGCAGCGCGGATCGCCGACTACGCGCTCCTCGGTCGGCAGCGTGACGACGCTCTCCAATCTTTTGCGGATGCTCTACTCGCGCGCCGGCGACTATCCGCGCAATCAGCCGTTGCTGTACGCGGAGTCGTTCTCGCCGAATACGCCCGAGGGCGCGTGTCCGGAGTGCCATGGCCTCGGGCGCGTCTACACGGTGACGGAGCAATCGATGGTGCCGGATGATTCGCTCACGATTCGCGAGCGTGCGGTCGCCGCGTGGCCTCCGGCGTGGCACGGCCAGAATCTGCGCGACATCCTGGTCACGCTCGGCTACGACGTCGATCGTCCGTGGCGCGAGCTGCCGCGGAAGGATCGCGACTGGATCCTCTTCACCGACGATCAGCCGACCGTTCCCGTCTACGCCGGCTACACGCCCGAGGAGACGCGGCGCGCGCTGAAAAAGAAGGAGGAGCCGAGCTACATGGGCACCTTCACCAGCGCGCGGCGGCACGTGCTGCACACGTTCGCGAATACGCAAAGTCCGCTGATGAAGAAGCGCGCCGCGCGCTACATGCTGAGCGCCGATTGTCCGCTGTGCCATGGCAAGCGGCTGCGCCGCGAATCGCTGTCGGTGAAATTCGCGGGCTACGACATCGCCGAGATTTCGTCGCTGCCGCTGGCGCGATTGGCGACGGTGACGCGTCCATACGCCGACGGCACCACCGCATCGAAAGCGTCCGCCGGACATCCGGAGAAGGCGATCGTGACGCAGCGCATCGCCTACGACCTCTGCGCGCGGCTCGAAATCCTCCTCGACCTCGGACTCGGCTATCTCCTCTTCCTCCCGAGCGTCTACGCGCCGTGCCCGGCCTGCCACGGCGCGCGCTACAACGCGAAGACGCTCGAGATTACCTACAACGGAAAAAACATCGCCGAGGTCCTCGGCATGACGGTCGACGCGGCGTGGGAGTTCTTCGCCGAGGAGCCGCACGTCCATCGCGCGCTCTCCGTCCTGCGCGAAGTCGGCCTCGGCTACATCCGCCTCGGCCAACCCGCCACCGAGCTCTCCGGCGGCGAAGCGCAACGCATCAAGCTGGCCACGGAACTCCAGAGAATTGGCCGCGCCAACACGCTCTACATCCTCGACGAACCGACCACCGGCCTCCACCCCGCCGACGTCGAAAAGCTGATGACGCAACTCGAAGGCCTCGTCGACGCCGGCAACACGGTGATCGTCGTCGAACACGACATGCGCGTCGTGGCCGGCTCCGACTGGGTCATCGACATCGGCCCCGGCGCAGGCGAAGAAGGAGGCCACGTCGTCGCTGCGGGACCACCCGCGGACGTGGCGAAGTCGAAGGAGAGCCGAACGGCGGTGTACCTCGCGCGCTACCTCGCTGGCGAATAAGTGCTACATGTGGCACAATTCTCAAAATGCGAAAAGCCGGCGTACGCGAAGCGCGTCAAAACCTGAGCGATCTTCTAGATGATGTGAAGAAAGGACGTGAGGTCGTCATCACCGAGCACGGCCGCCCGGTGGCACGCCTCGCTCCTCTTCAGGATAACTATCGCTTTCCTGATCTGTCGCGAACACGCCGCAGGATCAAGCGTCGCGACGTTGCGCTTTCGCAAGCGGTGATGGACGACCGGGGCGACCGCCTGTGAGTCGTGAAAAAGAAGCCTGGATCGATCCGATCTATCTCGATGCCAGCGCACTCGTCAAACTGTTCGTCGAGGAGGAAGCGAGCGACTCTCTCAATGAGGCGCTTGTCGACGCTCGCGGCGTAATCCTTTCCGACCTGGCGCTAACTGAAATGGCCTCGGCGGTCGGCCGACGCACGCGCGAAGGCGTTCTCACGCCTCTGCAGGCCCGAAACCTCCACCGCGAAGCCATGAAACTGACAGCGGCCTGTCGTCACGTGGAGCTCACGCCTCCCGTCCATCGCCGCGCCGAACAGTTGCTGCTGGCCAGCCGAATACCGATTCGCGCTCTTGATGCCTTGCATGTGGCTACCGCACTGGAAGCGGGAGCCGCCACGATCGTGACTTTCGATCACAACCTGCGCGACGTGGCGAGCGCACAAGGGCTGTTCATCGCACCGGAATCCGCGTTATAAACTGCGCCAAAACATCAGGAGGCAGTGATGCGACGTGCAGCGATCGTCCTCTTCGCGATAGCCGTGTTGTGCGCCGGTTTTTCGATGCAGGCCAGGTCCGGCTGGTCCGGAACCTACTTCGTCAACGGCACGAATCCCGGCGTCGGCTCCTACACCGGCCGGCTCACCATCTCCCCGCGCGGCGACGTGTACGACGTGAGTTGGACGATCGCCAAGGAGCACTACACCGGCGTCGGAATCGTGGTGAACGACACGCTGTCGGTCGCCTACACCGGCGGCGATCGTTCCTGGTTCGGCGTGGCCTCCTACCGCCAGCGCTCCGACGGCACCCTCGACGGCCGCTGGGCCGTCCACGGCGGCGCGAGAGTCCCGGGAACGGAAATCGCGACGCGAAGATAGCGTCGAATCGTAGCGCCGTCGGCTCGACGGCTGTACCACCAGCGGCTCGCTGGCAAATTCGCTATCCGCAGATGGACGCAGATCTTACGCAGATGGAGAACGTCGAATGGTCTCTATCGGCGTACATCTGGGTCATCTGCGGATGGAATCGGTCTGAAAAACCGGGCGCGCCTTTCGGCGCGCCCGGTCCACTGCATGGACTCCCTCAAACGTGCGTGGCCGGCACAGGCGTGGTCGGCGCAGGCGTGGTCGGCGTGGGCGCAGGCGCGGCCTTCTTCGCTTTGCGCTTTCCGAACCGGTTCATCCGATTCATGGCCTCGACGTGCGGCAACAGATCGGCGTGCTCCGCGCTCCGTACCAGCTTCTGGCTGACGGCGTACGTAAGCAGCGCAGTCTTGCCGATACGGCTACGGCGCGAGACGTTCGCTGCTGCCACCCCCTTCAGCATGGCCCGCAGCTCGTCTTCCACGACGGCCCAGCGTCCGGCCGTATCGACCTCGCGCTGCACATCCTCCGGATTCGTACCGACAGCACTCAGCACGGTGGCAGATGCCCCCATCGCGCCGATTGCCGCCTGCGTAAAGTCCGGATGCACGTGCGACACCGACCCCAACTCCCGCAGTTTGGAAGCCGGCAACTGCCCGTATTCCGGGATCTGCTGGCGAACGGCGCGAAGCTGCAACACGATTGCTTCCGGCGTGACGGCCGGTTCCTGCGCCTCCACGGCGCTGTTCTGATTCACCTGGGTAGACATGATGATTCTCCTTTGCCCGAAGGCAATTGCAGAAGAGAACGGGTTCCCGGCCGTATGCGCGACCGAAAGACCGTTCCGGTTGACATCATGAGCTGACGGCGCATCCCGTCCTCTCGCCTGCTCCCACAGGCCGCGAACCTCGGGAGAACAGATGTAGGGAAGAGGGACGGAACGAGGAGCTAACGCTCAACTCCAACTGCAGCCTGCTCTCCCATGGCTCAAGGATGGGCCAGCCGCACGTACCCCTTGTCGAGAGCGGCCATGTACCACCGCCGCCTCTGGCTCAGGAATCGAACCCCATGGCTCAAGGGTCGCCTTTGCGTGGGGGCCTTAACACAAGGATGAGCCCGGAATTCCCGGATTTCAAACCCCGACGTTGCCGTCTTTGGCGCAGGTATCCCCAGGCCTGCAAGGTTGGAAGGATCGATGTGGCACAGACGCTCTTGTCTGTGCTGGTGAGGCTCGCGACGGCTGAGACGGAACCGTTCATAGCCAGCGACGCTGTCGGAATGTCAAGAAGGCACCAGCGAATGACCTGCGACCTTTCAAGAATGAGCCGTAACCATTCCAGAATGAGCGCCGACCATTCGCGAATGACCCGTCACCATTCGTGAATGGTCCGCCGTCATTCGTGAATGGTCCGTCGCCATTCGTGAACCATCTCCGGCCATTCAATGACCATCGCGGGAGAGAATCGAAGCCCGATTTGTCATTCGGGAAGGGTGCGTTGCCATTCGCGAAGCATCGAACGGCATTCCGGCAGTTCACGGCTGGATTCGAAGAGAGTCGCGGGATGACCGGGTAAGAACTCGTGAGAGTCAATGTGGCGTCCGTTTCGTGCGAAGCACTTTGGAGTGCGGTGGCAGGGCCACCGCTTTGGGAGGGCGGTGAATCGTGACGACCCGCAGCGCGTAATGCTCGCAACGTACGCGCGATCGCCGCCGTCCCAAAGCGGTGGCTCGATCGCCACCGCACTCCAAAGCTTCGCGAAATATGTTGCGAGCCGCGCAAGCATGATCGGCGCACATTTAGACAGGAGTGTCTGTGCTGCTGATGCTGGGGACGCCTGTGAAATCGACGCGCCCTAAGCACCGCTCCTTCTCTTCTTCGCCGCGCTGCCCGACGACTCGTTCAGCTTCACCGCGGCGCGGATCAGCGCTTTGAACGCCTTCTCGTCGATCGCTTCGCCTTCGTGGATGTCGATGGCGCGCCTGGTGTTGCCTTCGAGGCTGGAGTTGAAAAGGCCGGAAGGGTCGTCCAGCGACGCGCCGTTCATGAAGGTCAGCTTCACGACGTTCTTGTACGTCTCACCAGTGCAGATGATGCCGCCGTGCGACCACACCGGCACCCCTCTCCACTTCCACTCCTCAACCACCTCGGGATCGGCCTGCTTGATGAGCGCGCGAATCCTGGACAGCATCGCCCCGCGCCAGTCGTCCAGCTCCTCGATTCGCGCGTCGATGAGCCGAGCGGGAGATTCATCGTTCTTCGTCATGTCGCTCTCCTTCCACGGTCATCCGCAGAGGTACGCAGATTCTCGCATTACGCCGTCACACCCGGCCACGCCAGCGTCGCAGCGAGGTCGGGCAGCGCACCCGCCAGCTCCTCGGCATGCGCCGAGGCGACATCTTCCAACTCGCGAGTCAGCACTGCATCGATAGAGGTCCCATCACGGCGAGCGAGCTCCCGAAGCACATCGCGCTGATACCGCGGCACACGCGCCCGCAGCTCGACAAGCCGGATCGCCTCCGGAATCAGCGTCGCGGCGTCATCGCCAAGCGCCTCTTCGATCACCGACTGATCCCACAGCCGCATGGCCGTAGCGATCATCTCCTCCTTCGTCACCTTCGTCCCCATGGGAGTCGAAACCGCTACAATCACCCCATCCGCAATGTCCCGTTTCAACTCCTGCAACGTCATCCCCAACCGCTCCGCCGCCGTCAAGAGCGGCAGGTTGGGACGAGGCGTAAGAAAGATGCGGCGGATGTCGTACGGGTCGGGTGGGGTCATGGCGTTCAATCTCCTCTTGATACCCGATAGAGTATTACGGAATCGGCAGCGTTGCAAGCGGAATCTTCGCGAATGACGCTGAAGACTCAACCCGAAGGTGAAATCTTCGGCCGCCGCCTGCGCGAGCTACGGCTAGAACGCAGGTTGACGCAGGATGCGCTCGCGCAAATTGTCGCTACGAGCAAACCGTTCATCAGCGACATGGAGCGCGGCGTGAAGGTGCCGAGCCTGACGATGATTCTGCGACTGGCAAAGGCACTTGACTGCAGCACTTGCGACCTCGTCGAGACCTTCGACCAGATAGGTGGCGTTCGAAAACGCCGTCATCAATGAATACGTTAGATCGCTGCCTACAGAACAACTCACCTATCGCGTTACACTGCCGCTAAGCTCGTCGTGAGCACAACTCTAAATACCATTCCTCCGCCCTTCGACGCAGTTGATCAGTATCATTAGGCTGTTTGTGTGCTAGCTTTGATGACTCGACTAGTAGCCGATGAATCGGATCGTCAGAGTCGTAGTGCGGGACATAGACAGGAGGACGAATCTTAAACGAACGGTCGTCCGAAGACGCTCGAATGAACTGCTCTACGATTGGCGTATTCAGAATTGCGCAGATGAAGTGAGCCTCGTCCAAAGTAATAAACTCGCCTGCCGACTGAGACTCGCACATAGACACGGCGTGATTCTGAAATACGAAACGCTTCCGCTCGCCCCATGCCGTCTTCGCGCTCGTTACTACCGACGCGCACCACCGGGTGTTGTCGCGGAACGCGACATACGTTTCCGCGAAGCTGTAGGGCCCAGTTCTAGCCAAGCCATAAAATTCGCCCGGATCGGCGCCACGTATCTTATCGCTGAACTTTGTCTGACTCTCAAGCGACTCGCGAGCCTCATGGTAGTAGCGAAATAGGCGAGGTGACTTAAAGCGGAGTTCATTCTTCGGCAACGGGCGTAAGGGAGAATCCTCTTCGTAAGGGAACGCGACCACCAAACCTTCATAGTTATGATGAAACGGTTCGATCGCCGGCCCCTTTACAAGTGGATACAGGTAGGTTGACTCCAACAGAATGCGCCTAGGAGGGTGTTTGTACTTGGACTTAGTGACCTGTATGTTTCGAACAAAGACGGTTCCCTTCTCAGGCCCGAGCGAGTCGAACTTAAATAGTAGCAATTCCTGCGGGTAAAACTCGATGCCTTCGCGCCCCACGTATTCGCACTTGCCGGCAATCTGAGAAAACTGCTTCAGGCGGCGTTCGTTGTCAGCGACTGTGAACGCGGTGCTCTGAGGAATTATCTGTCCAGCAATTCTCTCCTTGACGTCGAGGTGTTGAAGCGCATCGGCGGAACTTTTCCACTCCGTCGGGCGCGTCTTGTCCGCCTTCGTCAGCGCTAGCAGAGGCACACCCCGAGACGACTTCGCGGTCTCCTTGGCTATCACGAAAGTCAGGAAGTCCTCTTTTACCGGATCGAACGGATGACCTGCCTTTGACCAATCGTTAAACCCAACAAAAGCCCAACCTTTACTCCCGAGCCTACGCCACCCTTCGTAGGAGGGCTGGTTGATCAACTCGCGGGGCATCAAAAATGCCAAACGCCCCCGCTCGTCAAGCCAATTCGTCATTACCGTATAGCAAATCAAGGCACAGATGTTCAGGTTGATGCCACCCGTGCGTCCTGCGCCCGAAAACAAGCCGCGGTCCACGCACCTAGCCTTGATGCGCTCTCTGTATCCAGCCGGGAGATTCTTCCAATCAATCCAGGGTGGGTTACCGACGATCGCGGTGAATCGACCCAAACATGCGGTCGTCATGAAATTCGAAAGAATACGCGCCCATATGCCATCCCAGCCGTTACGCTCAAGGTCTAGCAGTTGCTGAGTTACTCGAACGATCTCAGTGCGAGTACCAGTCGTACGTTCGCGGGCAGGAATGGCTTCGATGAGAACGGCCACTGCCTTCTCTTCGTCGTCAGCTTTGATGTGACGCTCATAGTCGGTCATCGTTCGCATGAACACAGCAGTCTCAGACATCAAAGAAACCGGAAGGCTCGTATCAATAGGCGCACGAAGAGTTCGAAGTTGGTAGCGGAGGCAGTCGACGCCGTCCACCTCTACGTGTTCAGGCGCGCCCGCCGCGTCCCCGAGATAAACGGGAATTACCAGCGACTGAACGCCAGAGTGCTGAAGCAGGTCGCTTATATGAATAAAATAGTTAATACGTGTCATCAAAACACTGATTGGATTGAGATCGATCGCTGCGACGCGATGCAGGATCTCGCTCAGCTGCCGCGTCGATGTCGCGCCTGTGGATTGCGCCTGCTCTTCTCGCAAACGTGTAATCGCCGCGACCACGAAAGTGCCAGACCCGCAGCACGGATCGATCGCTCGCCAACCGCTCGTCGTCACCGCCGAACTCAATACGTGCTCCGCTAGCCAATACGGTGTGTAGAATTCACCAAGGCTGCTACGGACCGAGCGCGGCATCGCTGCCTGATAGAGCTCGCGAAACAGATCATGAGCACGCTCCGAGGCGAAGATACTCGGCGCATCCTCGTAGCGAGCAAGAATCTCTAGAGTACGTTTAATGTATCTGGCAATCTCATCAGTCCACTGCTGTTGATCCGAATACCAGGAAAAGAAATCACCCTCGAGAAGGTTTAAGATTCCTAGTTCTCTGAACTCTTCACCGTCTTCTAGACGAGCACAGAACATGCGCAAACCAACGTTCGTCGCTGCCGCGAGGGATCGGAATTCCGTCGACATTCGCCCGAGAAATACGTCTGACACTACACGAAATGCTATCAGTTTGAGTACTATGGAGTAAGCCGTCTGAAGAGCAAAAAGTGAACGGTACTCCGAATCAGTATCCATCGCAGATAAGCCAAAAATCTCACCTAGCGCGACCCGCCGTTCCTCAATCCTCCTTTGCTGAGACAAATCGTCGTGAGACAACCGAAACATCTCCTGCCATTCCGACTGGAGCATCTGCGTCTTAGGCAAAGGGTTTTCAAGCAGAATACCGTAGAGAGCTCGCGCCGTGTGAAACAGCAGCCCGTCGGCCTCCGAGCCACAGAAGTCTCGGATTAGGTTCTTGGCCGTTAGCGCCGTCAGGTCAAGATTCGTAAGGAGCCGCGCAATGCGTCCTAGTGAGCTAGCGTCGAGCCGCACGCCCGCCGTGCGATTCATGATGACACCGCGAAGTGCGCGCACTTCGAAGACGCGCAGGCCGTTTGTAAGGATCCCCACGAATTGAGTAGTGTTGTCGAAACTCAGCGTGATTAAGTATTCCTCTAGTTGCACCAGCGCGCGCTCGACTTCGCTCGGTGTCTGGAGGAGTGACGGGCGTTTATATTCAATAACCACTGCGCCTATTCGGCTATCCAACCTACCTTTTGCCAAGTGGCGGCGCAGATCTACCGCGACCTCTTTCTCTGGATGGATTTTGACCCCGATTTCGCGAAGCAACGCGTAGAGTACTCGCTCAAAACATCCCTCGATGGTCGCTTCAGAACTCCTTGGCTTTGCGCAGGCACGAATTTCGGCGGCGGCATCGACAAGCGCTGCGTTGAACTCTGAAGATGCGAGGGCGACTCCGACAAGCTTCTTCCGAAGTGAGGCCGGTATAGTTGTAGCGGTGCCAGTCAGAACCATCGTAGCGCGTCGTCCTCAATCGGAATCGTGCGCTAGCGGTGAGTGAGCCGCTCAGCACGGGGTTTGCGAAGTTTACCATTGACGCTGGCAGCGTGAACTCAAGGTGAAGACCTATCGGAACTTATTCGCGCCGTCGCCGATGACCCATTGCGCAACTGAATAGCTCGATGGCTACTCGATTGGCATGCCCGGCCACGGCAAATCTTCCTCGGCTGACGCTGCGGCGAATGCGATGACCGCTTTCATGTCATCTTCGGTGAGTGCCGGAAAGTTACGGAGAATGTCGTCCTGCTCGCAACCTCCGGCGAGGCTCGCCAGCATCGTCCGAAGAATGACCCGCGTGCCGCGGATGACCGGTTGACCGTTGCAAATCTGAGGATCTCGAACGAAGTGGTCAAGGTAGTTCACGCGTCGCTCCTGCAGTGCGAGCGTCATGATAGCGCTGCGGTTCCGCCGCATTAGAATCCCCCTCCCATGCCGCCCTCCCCCACCCTGACCGCCCGCGTCCGCGCGGAGTTGGCGAAGACGAAAGCGTTTCGGAGCATCGAGAAGCGCGTCGAGGAGGGGCGTGTCGACGTTACCGGGGCGGCGGTGGAGGCGCGGGCGTTGATGCTGGCGGCGTTGCAGGAGGCGGGGGGGCGGCGCATCGCGATCGTCGTGCCGGGGGACGCGGCGATCGATGATTTTGAGGCGTCGTTGCGGCTGTTCCACCATGACGCGCGGTGTGTGTCGGCGTATCCGTCGCCGTCGTTGTCGCCGTATCAGGATTTGGCGCCTTCGCTCGGCGTCGTGCGGAACGAGATTCGGGCGCTGGGGATGCTGATCGATCGGAGCGTTGAGATTCTGATCGTGCCGGCTCGGGCGTTGTTTTCGCGGTTGCCGCGGCCGGAGGAGTTTGCGTCGCGGATCGTGAGGGTTGCCGAGGGCGATGAGCTGGAGATGCGGGAGTTGCTGGAGCGGTTGGTGGAGAACGGGTTCGTGCGGACGGACCTCGTCGGGGAGGCGGGGGAGTTCGCGTTTCGTGGGGGGATTCTCGATCTGTTTCCGCCGAATACGGCGAAGCCGGTTCGCGTGGAGTTGTTTGGGGACACGGTCGATTCGTTGAAGTGGTTCGACGTCGAGACGCAGCGTTCGGAGGATGAATCGGGGCCGGTCAGCGTGCTGCCGATGGGGCAGTTTGCGGTGACGAAGGGGATGCGGTCGGCGCTGGCGCGGCGGCTGTCGCTCGACTTCATGGATCCGCTGTTCAAGCGCGACGTCGCGGACAAGATCGACCGGTTGAACGAGAACGGGACGTTTCCGGGGATCGAGCATTACGTGCCGGTGGCGGCGGAGACGGTGTCGTTTCTGGAGTATCTCGATCCGGCGGAGTGGATGTTCGCGCTGATCGAGCCGGACCAGATCACGACGAATGTGGCCAAGTTCGAGTCGGTCCTGCGGATGGAGTACGACGCGGCGGCGGAGAAGGGGCGGGCGGTGTATCCGCCGGAGAAGTTGACGACGGCGGGTCCCGAGGTGTTGGGGTTTTTGGGGGCTGCCCGGCTGGCGTTTTCGGAAGTCCACGTTGGGCGGGCTTCCGCATCGTCAGCAGGTGAGTTCGAGGAGTTTCGCCTACGGGCGCCGCAGGTGGATCGGTATACGAACCGGTTGCCGGAGTTCACATCCGATGTGAAGCGCGGGCATGAGAGCGGGCGGCGGCAACTGTTTTTCGCGGCGACCAAGGGGGGGCGGGAGAAGGTCGAGCGGCTGCTCAAGGAGTTTGACGTTCCGTTTGTCGCGACCAGTGACGAGTTGCAGGCGGAGATCGTCATCGCTGATGGTGCTCTCCCGCGCGGATTCGATTTCGAGGAGTTGAACCTCACCGTTTACTCGGAGTGGGATCTGTTCGAGCCTCCGACTTCGACGCGCGTCGGCGGCAAGAAGCGGGCATCCGAGGCGTTCGTAACGGATCTGCGGGATCTGAAGGTGGGCGATTACATCGTCCACGTCGATCACGGCGTGGGGCGCTTTCATGGGCTGCAGCGCATTCCGTTCGGGGCGAACGAGCGCGAGGTGATGGAGATCGAGTACTCCGGCGGCGGCAAGTTGCTGATGCCGATGGAGAACCTCAATCTCATCCAGAAATACTCGGGCGGCGCGGACACGCAGCCGAAGCTCGACAAGCTCGGCGGCACGGCCTGGGCGCGCACGAAGGCCTCGGTCAAGAAGGCGATGCGCGACATGGCGGACGAGCTGCTCAAGCTCTACGCCACGCGGCAGATGGTGCAGGGACACGCGTTTTCGAAGGACTCGCCGTGGCAGTTCGAGTTCGAGGATGCGTTCGAATTCGACGAGACGGAAGATCAGGAATCGGCCATCGACGACGTGAAGTCGGACATGGAGTCGCGCAAGCCGATGGACCGGCTGCTGTGCGGCGACGTCGGATATGGAAAGACCGAGGTTGCGATGCGGGCGGCGTTCAAGGCGGTGATGGATGGGAAGCAGGTGGTCGTCCTCGCGCCGACGACCGTGCTCGCGTATCAGCACTACCGCACGTTCCTGCGGCGCTTCGCGTCGTTCCCGGTCACGATCGAACTGATGTCGCGGTATTACGGAGCGAAAGAACAGAAGGCGATCCTGAACAAGCTCGAAACTGGCGAGATCGACATCATCATCGGCACGCACCGCGTCCTGTCCAAGGACATCAAATTGAAAGACGTCGGCCTGCTGGTCATCGACGAAGAGCAGCGCTTCGGCGTCGGGCAGAAAGAAAAACTGAAGCAGATGAAGAAGGCGATCGACGTGCTGTCGATGTCGGCCACGCCGATTCCGCGCACGCTGCACATGTCGCTGGTCGGCATCCGCGACATCTCGGTGATCGAGACGCCGCCGAAGGACCGGCTGGCGATTCAGACTGCGGTCGTGTCATTCACGGACGAGTTCATCCGCGAGGCGATCGAGTTCGAAGTCGGCCGCGGCGGGCAGATTTTCTTCGTGCACAACCGCGTCGAGTCGATCTATGGAATGAAGGAGTATCTGGAGAAGCTCGTCCCCGGCATCAAGGTCATCGTCGGCCACGGACAGATGGAGGAGCGCGAGCTGGAGCGGGCGATGCTGGCGTTCATTCAGCGCGAGTACGACGTGCTGCTGGCCACGACGATCATCGAGAACGGCATCGACATCCCCGCCTGCAACACGATCCTGATCAATCACGCGGAGCGCTTCGGACTGTCGCAGCTCTACCAACTCCGAGGCCGCGTCGGCCGCAGCGATCGGCTGGCGTTCTGCTATTTGCTGGTGCCGAGCGACAAGATCCTGACCTCCGACGCGCGCAAGCGCCTGGCCGCGATCCAGGAGTTCTCCGACCTGGGCGCAGGCTTCCGCATCGCCGCAAAGGACCTCGAGATCCGCGGCTCCGGCAACATCCTCGGCGGCGAACAATCCGGCCAGATCGCGGCGGTCGGCTTCGAGATGTACACGCGCCTGCTCGAGGAGACGATCCGGGAAATGAAGGGCGAGCGCATCGAGGAGGAGGTCGAAACGTCGATGAACCTCGGCGTCGATATCTACATCCCAAAGAATTACATCGGCGAAGAGAACCTGCGCATGACGTTCTACAAGAAGATCGCCTCGGCATCGACCGACGATCGTCTCGAGGAGATCCGCAACGAGCTGCGCGACCGTTTCGGCGCATTGCCGCAGAATGTGGAGAACCTGATCCGCTTCGTCCAGGTGAAACGCTTCGCACAACACATGGGCGTGGTCTCGATCGTCCGCGAAGGCGCGCGAGCGGTGGTCAAACTGACGGCGCAGGCGAAAGTCGATCCGAACAAGCTGCTGGTATTGATCCAACAGGATCCGCACGTGAAGTTCTCGCCGAACGGCGTGCTGACGTTCCCGCTGAAAGTGCAGGGGCCGGAAGTGATCGATGCGATCGAGATGACGTTGCGGGGATTGGCAGCTTAACGCTACTGGCCCCGCGTCGGCGTAGCCGGCGTAAGAACCGTAGCCCACGCTTTCAAGCGTGGGAACGACGATTGGTTCTGATTTGTGAGCCCGCCTTAGCGGGCGAGAGAAAGCTTTCTTTCGCGCGTTAAAACGCGCTCACGAGATTGCGCGACCTGAAAACCCCCATCTGAAGATGGGGGCTACGGTTCTTACGACGGCTACGCCGCCGACTCGCGCTCACGTTGCGAATTAGCCGACTCGACTAAGCCACCGCATGACATCGTCCGCCATCGTCTCGAAATTCGGCGCGACGAAGAGATTCTGCTGGTATTGCGTCGGGTCGTAGGACGTATTCGCGATGACGTCGACATCCCAATTGCGCAGCTCTTCTTCATTTTCGAAGCGACCGAGCTCGCCGAAGGAGGACAATAGTCCGGCGCCGTAGACGCGAAGGCGGCCTCGCTCGCGGACGACGCCGAATTCGAGCGTGTACCAGTAGAGGCGCCCGATGCGCTCGATCGTTTCGGGATCGTCGTGCGCGCGAAGCGCGGCCTCGCCGAACGCGCGATTGAGCGCGACGAAAGTAGGATCGGCGAACGTGGCGGCGTGTCCGATCAGCTCGTGCACGACGTCCGGCTCGGGCGTGTAGAGCGGGACGCTGTGATGGCGCATGTACTGCGTCGAGAGAAAGGTGTCGCGTCCGAGTTGCGAGAGAAACGATTTCGCGGCGACGAGACCCGCAACGGGCGTCATGCGAAATCCGAGGAGGGGTTGGATGGTGGCGTTGACGGCGGTGAGCTGTGGGATGCGTTCACGCGACAACGCGATGCGATCGCCGGCCTCGCGATAAGCGCGGCACGCGTAGCGCTCGTGCAGCGGATCGAGATGCCGCCAGACCTCGGCCCATACGTCGTGCTCCTGCTCCGTGTAAGCGATCGACGGAACCGGATCACCTTCGCGGTAGTCGAGCGCCGCACGCGCGATTTCGTTGCGGCGTCGGCGGTAGACGGCATCGTGGAAGCCGGGATGATCGGCATCCAGTTGCATGAGCTCCGCGGGAGCGTTTTCGTCGATCTGGGCTTGCGAGGTGAGCATTGTCGCGACGGGCAACCGCATGGTCCAATCGCGGCATTCCGGGCTCAAACGGATGCCCAATCGGCTACACTTCGCGCGCCCCGTGCGCCGCCTCACCCTCGCCCTTGCCGCCGTATTGATCGCGGCCGCCGCCTGCCATCGAAAACCGTCGATTCCGCCGGACGTCGTCGCCCGCGTCGGCGAGCGCATGGTCACCCTCGGCGATTTCAAGCGCTACCTCGACCGCAACACCGGCACCGACCTCGCGCAGCTAGGTCCCGAAGTGGCCAGCGCCATGGTCGATCAGTATCTCGAGGAAGTGATCCTCTCCGAGTACGCGGCCGCGCACGGCGTGGAGATTCCGGCGGAACAGATCGCCTCGGCGGTCCGCAACGACGCCGGCGTCACGGTCATCGAGAAACGCGACGAGATGCGGCGGCAGAAACTGATCGGCGATCAGTCCGAAAACGTCCCGGCGCCGTCCGATGCCGACATTCGCGCCTATTACGAGCAGCATCCGGCCGAATTCCGCAGCGGCGAGGAGGTGCACGTCAAACAGATCCTCGTGCACGATGAAGCCGTCGCCAACGACATCGCCGCGAAACTGAAGGCCGGGGCGCCGTTCGAAGAGTTGTCGAGCCAGTATTCGCTCGCGCCGAACGCCAAAAAAGGCGGCGAGATCGGCTACGTCAGCCGCGGAGAGCTGCCCAAGATGTTCGAGGACGAAATCTTCGCGCTCAAGCCGGGCAGCGTCAGCGGCATCATCCGGACCGACGCCAGTTTTCACCTTTTCAAGGTCGAGGATCGCCGCGCGCCCGGCGTCATCGACCTGCAAACCGCCGCGCCGGTGATCCGGGAGCGCCTCAAAGACGACGCCATCCGCGAGCGGATGGCTCAGCTCGTCGCCAAAGCACGCTCCGAGCTGCAGGTGGCCGTCCTCACCAAGCGCCTCCCCTTCAAGTACACGGGCGGCTTCCCGAAGTCCGAAAACGAATAAATCCCCAGGGCGGCACCGTTCTCGGTCCGTACAGCAACCGCAGCCCCTACTGACCCGTCAAAGAAAAACGCATGAAGAAAACGATTCTCGCACTCGCCATCACCGCAACCGCGGCCACGCTTTCGGCCGCTCAACTCGTCGAAGCGATCGTCATCCGCGTCGGCGACCGCGTCGTCACCCGCACGCAGTACGCGCGCCGGCTTCACGACGGCTTCACCGAGATCGAGCAGACCTCGACGTCGCCCGCCGAAGCAGCCACGAAGAAAGAGGAGCTGCGGAAGAACCTTCCCACCGATCTCATCGCCGAGCTCCTGATCAAGGACCGCGCCGACCGGCTCGGCCTCAACGTCACCGCCGACGAGCTGAAGGACGCGATGGCGCGCCTGAAAGACCAGTACGGGATCAAGACGGAAGCGGAGTTCGACGAGTCGCTGAAGAAGTCCGGCATGGCCCGCGCCGACATGGAAGCGCGGCTCCACGACACGATCCTGATGAATAAGGTCTTCGCCCGCGAGCTGCGCCAGCGCGACGAGCTGGCCGACAAAGAGCTGCGCGAACGCTACGACCGCGAGAAGGAACGCTATCGCCTTCCCGAGCGCGCCCGCCTGCGCGAGATCATCGTCATCAAGCCCGACGATCCGTCGAAAGTCGAGGCTGCGCGCGAGCGCGCCAATGCGCTTGCGGCGCAAGCCCGCACCGGCGATTTCGCCAAACTGGCCACCACCTCATCCGACGCCGGCACCAAAGAAAAAGGCGGCGACCTCGGCGAAGTCGCCCGCGGCGAGCTCCTCCCCGACCTCGACAAAGCCGTCTTCAACGCCACTGCCGGCACGGTTCTCGGCCCGATCGAGACGAAGTCCGGCTGGCACATCCTGAAGGTCGAAACGCGCCTGCCGTCCGAAGTGCCGGCCTTCGAATCCGTCAAGGATCGCCTGCGCAAGGATGCGAGCGAAGACGCCTGGCAGCGCGATTACAAGGCCTACATCGACCGCCTCCGCAAAGACGCATTCATCCAGATCAACGAGCAGAACGTCCCGAGCGTGTAATCTACGCGCGGTAGCCGAGTGCACAACATTTGGTGCCCTCGGCTGCCCGTTTTCCTTCCATCAGTAGAGTTTGACGCGGATACGAGTCACCGCGTCTAACCTCTTCGCATGCACGAACTGATTGCCGACATGCCGATGGACGAGCGTCCCCGGGAACGGATGCTCACGCACGGAGCAAAAAGCCTTTCTGACGCCGAGCTGCTGGCGGTCCTGCTGGGCTCCGGAATCCGCGATAAAAACGCAATTGAGCTCGGCCGCGATCTGCTGCGCGGCGGCTTTTCCGCACTGGCGCAGTGCGATGCCGAGCAGCTCGCGAAATGGGAGGGGATGGGCGTCGCGAAATCGACGCGCATCATCGCCGCCTTCGAGCTCGCGCGCCGCCTCGCCAAAGACAAACCGGGCGATCCGCCTCACTTCGACGTGAACACGTTCAGCCGCGGCTTCATCGCCCGCAGCCGCTCGATGACGCAGGAGCACCTCGGGGCGCTCTTTCTCGATTCACGCAGCCGCGTCCTGCGCGAGCGCGAAATCTATGTCGGCACCGCGTCACGAGCGCTCGTCTCAACGCGAGAGGTGATTCGCTATGGGCTCGACGCCAACGCCAGCGGCGTGGTCCTCTTCCACAACCACCCGTCAGGCGATCCGTCGCCGTCGAAGGAGGACCTCTCCTACACGAAGAAAATCCGCAGTTCGCTGCGCCTGGTCGACATGCACCTCGTCGATCACATCATCGCCGGCGCTCAGGGCTTTACATCGCTCAGCGCGCGCGGATTCCGATGACGATCAGCCGGCCACGAGCGCCGGCTTGCGAAGCGTTTCGTTCCGCTCGGCGTAGACCGGCGTGAACCAGTGGTAGCGGTCGGGAATGAGGCCGGCGATGTAGTCGAAGAACTCTTTCTGGATGCGTTCGGTGATCGGTCCGCGGCGGCCGTTGCCGACCGGAACGCGGTCGATGCTGCGAATCGGCGTCACCTCGGCGGCGGTGCCCGTGAAGAAGACTTCGTCGGCGACGTAGAGCAATTCGCGCGGGATCAACGACTCGACGACTTCGAAGCCGAGGTCGCGCGCGATCGTCACGACACTGGCGCGCGTAATGCCGGCCAGGATCGACGCGCCGAGCGGCGGCGTCATGATCTTGCCGTCGCGAACGACGAAGACGTTCTCGCCGGAACCTTCGCTCACGTATCCGTTGACGTCGAGCGCGATGCCTTCCGCGTATCCGTCCGCCGCGGCTTCCTGGCGGATCAGGATCGAGTTCATGTAGTTGCCGGTCGCTTTCGCCAGGGCCGGAAAGGTGTTCGGGGCCATGCGGTTCCATGACGAGACGCGCACGTCGACACCCTGCTCGATCGCTTCGGGCCCGAGGTACTTGCCCCAATGCCACGCGCCGATGACGACGTCGACCGGACAGGCGGCGGGGAAAACGCCGAGGGAGTGGAATCCGCGATAGACGACGGGGCGGAGGTAGCAGTCGTCAAAATGGTTCGCCGAAACGATGTCGACGCAGGCCTTCTTGAATTCGTCGGGCGTGTACGGAACTTCCATCCGGTAAATGCGGCAACTGTCGTACAGGCGCCGGATGTGATCGTCGAGCCGGAAAATGGCCGGCCCCTGGTTGTTCGTGTCGTAGCAGCGAATGCCTTCGAAGAGGCCTGAGCCGTAGTGGAGGGCGTGGGTGAAGACGTGAATCTTCGCATCGGCGAAATCGACGAGGCGCCCGTTCATCCATACTTTTTTTACTTCATCGAACGGCATCGGAGCCTCCTGATCGGTGGGCAGCGGTGGACGGGCAAAAACCTGCGCGCCGAGGCTGAAAGTTGCCGGAGTATAGGTTCCGGTCTTTCAGCAAGTCAATGCAGCGGGCGAGGCGATTATCTGCCGAATTTACGCCAGAACCAGCAGCGCCATCATGACGACGAGGTAAATGTTCGATGCCATGAAAAGCCGGCGCGCGCGAACGGGTGTTCGGGCGCTGAGAAAGGCGAAACTGGCGAAGGTGAGCGCTCCTCCGGCGAGGACGGCGCCGGCGAGGTAGACGAAGGTGGTCAGGCCGAACATCGGCGGCAGAACGCTGACCGTGAGCAGCGCAAAGCTGTAGAAAACGGCGTGGCGCGCGGTGGTGCGGCCGTCGTCGTCACGAACGGCGAGCATGGCGAAGCCGCCGCGCGCGTAATCGTCGCGGTACATCCAACTGATGGCCATGAAGTGCGGGAGCTGCCAGAAAAAGAGAATCCCGAAGATGATCCAGCCGCCGGTGCCGAGGATGCCGGTGGCGGCGGTCCAACCCATCAGCGGCGGAATCGCGCCGGGGATTGCGCCGATCAACGTGCAAATCGTCGAGACGCGCTTCAACGGCGTGTAGATGAAGATGTAGCTGATCAGCGTGAACGCGCCGAGGGCCGCGGTCAGCCAGTTGACCGCCATTCCGAGGTAGAGCGTGCCGATGATCGAGATGGCGACGGAGAAAACAAGCGCCGCGCGCGGCGAGATGCGGCCGTCCGGCAGCGGTCGAAGACGCGTTCGGCGCATCTTCGCGTCGTAATCGCGTTCCGCGTACTGATTGAGCGCGTTCGTTCCGGCGGCGACGAGCGCTGTGCCGAGGAGCGTGTTCAGCAGAAGCAGCCAATCGACGTGCTGCGCCGCGAAGAAGTAGCCGGCCGCGGTGGTGATCAACACCATCATCACGATTCGCGACTTCGACAGCTCGAGGTAATCGCGTGTGACGTTGGCGAACCCTGCAGGCCGCTCCAGCACCAACACGTCGCTCATGCCGCAACCTCGGTTGCCAAAAGCGCTCCAGTTCGCTGCCGGCGCGTACGCCAGCCGATCGTCCGCGCCGTGAGCGCGGTGATGAGCGAGAGGGCGAGCGTCGCCGCGCCCGTCATCACGTGCACGCTCGTGATCACCGGCTGTTTGCCGCTCCAGACGACGTAGCCGCCGAGCGCGATCTGAATCAGCACGACCGTGACGAGCAGGTTCGAAAGCTGCCGCAGCGGGTGCAGCGACTCGAACCGGCGCAGACGGATGGCGAGGGAGATGACGAGTGCCCCGACACACACACCGCCGACGCGGTGTGCGAAGTTGACGGCGATTTCGAGAGTGGTGAAGTGCGGCACGAGACGCCCAAACGACAGTGGGAAGTCAGGAATTGCCAGCCCGGCGCCGAGGTGCCGCATGGTCGCGCCGACCAGGATTTGGGCATAGGCAACGAGGACGAGCAACGTCGTCAATCCGATCGGAGCGTCGCCTTTTTCCATCGCGCGCGACGTCCGGAACCAGGTCGACGTGAAAAACGCGATCGAGGCGTTGAGACAGAAGAAGATCTCGGCCAGTCCCGCGTGCGCGATCGAAACCGAATGCGGCAGGAGCAGCAGGACCGTGACGCCGCCGAGCACGCCCTGCGCGACCACGGCGCCGACGGAGCACCAGCCGAGAATGCGCGTGAAGCGTTTCGGTTCGCGCAGTTGCAGCCAGATGGCCTGGATCACCGTGAGCAGACCGACCGTTGCGGCAATCATGCGGTGCCCGTGCTCGTAGAAGATCCCGCCGATCATCGGCGGCATCACCATTCCGTACGACAGCGGCCAGTCAGGGACGGCCAGGCCGGAGCCGGTGGAGGTCACCATCGCGCCGGCGAAGATGAGGAACAGCGTCGATGCGGCTACGAACTTCGCATAACGCCGCAGCCACACCGGGGTGACATCCGAATGCTTCAAGGCTGCAGCCGCTCCGAGGACAGGTTTCATCGATTACGAGCCAATGCTTGTTTGCGCGGGCGGCGCCGTCGCCAGCCACTTCTTGAAGTTGTCTTTGGAGTGAACGAACATTTGGCCACGCATGCGGTAATGCCCGAGGCCGCAGAGCTGCGCACAAGCAATCTCCCACTTGTCGCGATCTTCCTTCGTCTCGTTCGTCATTACCGGCGTGAAGTGAATGGCGATTTCCATCCCCGGAATGGCGTCGGTCTCGACGCGCATCACTGGGAGTTTGAAACTGTGAATGACGTCTTTGGACGTCACGTGAATGACCACGGGCCGGTTTACTTCCAGGTGCAGGTCATTGAGCGTGACGATGTCGTCCTTCGCATTTGGATCCTTGAGGTCGAGGCCGAGAGGATTGGACGAGCTGACCAGTTTGATGTCGCGCCGGCCGAAAACACCGTCCGGCCCGGGGTATTGAACATTCCACGCGAACTGCTCGGCCACAATGCGCATTTCCAGCGGATTCGCGGAGGGCGGCGGTACGTGCGTCCAGCGGTACCACATCGGAATCGAGAAGCCGACCAGGAGGATGACCTCGACGACAGCCACGCCGGCTTCCGTGTACGTCGAGAAATGACTTCTCACTCCGTGGTAATCCGCTTTCGGATTGCGTTTGGCGTTGAACCGCCAGAGCGTATAGGCGAAATAGAGTCCCCAGCCGATGAACAGGATAAGCATCAGCCAGTGCACGTTCGCGCTGAGGCGGTCGAGATAAGGGCCGTGCTCCGAAGCGTCGACCGGCATCCATTGCCCTAAGAATTTTTCCATTGACGCTACCCTTCCCGGCGCTACAGCGCCGCTCCCCCATCCAGAACTTGGAACGACTCCCGCCGGCGGCGTAACTCCTTCGCGCGCCGCCAGAAGGTCCAGAACAATGCGATAAAACCGACCTGCACGAACCCGACGACGCCGAGCATGAACATGATCGCGTTATTCGAGCTCTTCGTCATCGGCGAACCGGGCGCGCCATAGCAGACCGGACAAGCCGACACGATCGACGGCACGAGCAACAGACAGACGGCAATCACAACAAACTGAGTCTTGCGGGTCATGGCAATTCCTTCAGCTTGTGAAAGACGCGCGTGCCGTACCAGACAAGCGACGCCCCGCCGGTTACGCCGAAAATGATCATCGAAATCCCGAGCGAGCTCCGCGTGGCCATGAAGTCGCGCACGCCCCACACGGTCAAATACAGCATCAGAGCAACCGACACTGTAATGAAGACGACGTGAAAGACGCGCAGTGACATTTACGATCCGAATGGATTGGCGTGATGACTGATCGGCAGCGCCATCAGGAAAATGAAGAAGATAACGGTGAGAATCAGAATGCCGTAGATGACTTTTTTCTCCGACAGCAGATGCATGAAGAAGCCGGCCACGAGAAAGCCTTTCACCGAGGCAATGATCAGCGCCACGATGATGGCCTGATGAACGGGGAGATTGAGGCCATAGCACGCGCCGACAGTCAGCGCCGTCAGCACCGCCAAGCCGGCGAAAACGGCCAGATAGACCTTCATCTCCCGCCGGATCTGTTCCGGGCTGTGATGGTGCGCATTGGGATCGCCAATGCCCGCGTGTTCGTGGATGTCGACGCCAGGCTCCACCGCGGCTGCAGGATCAGTCACGTCGTTGCTCCTTCTACATGAGATACAGAATCGGGAAAAGGAAAATCCAGACGAGATCGACGAAATGCCAGTAGAGGCCGACGATCTCGATGCGGTTCGTATAACGCTCCGGCTCTTTGGCCCACATCTTCGCGCCCGGCCCGAGGAAATAGAGAAATACGATGACGCCGCCGAGGATGTGCAGGCCGTGCAGGCCGGTCATCGTGAAGTAGATGGCCAGGAAATTGTTCGTCTTCGGGAAACGGCCTTCCTGAAACTCGTGCGAATACTCGAATCCCTTGGCGGTCAAAAAGATCAGAGCGCACAGCACGGTCGCGGAAATATAGACGCGGCCCTTCTTCAGATTGCCGAGCCGCAGGTGCGACCAGGCCATGACCACAGTCACGCTCGAAAGAATGAGGATGAACGTATTGAACGTAGCCAGCTTGACGTTCAGAAACTCGTATCCGCGCGGCCACGATTCGGCGCCCGTTCGCAACAGAATCAGCGAAGAAAACAGCGCGCCGAACAGCATGACCTCGGACGCCAGAAACAGCCACACACCGAGCTTGCCGTTATAGAGGCCGGTGTCCGGACGCGGATGGACGTTGTACGGAATCTCCAGTTCTGCGTGACCAACCGAAGCGTGCGCGTGCGCGTCCATCAATTCTCCCTCATCGCCACTGCCGTCGCCGGCAGTAATCCGCCGCCGCGCGGCGCCGGTTCCGTCACCGGCGTATGTTGCGGAATGAACTCGGCCGTCTCGCCGGGAAGGCTGTATTCATAAGGACCGCGGTAGACGACCGGCAGCACTTCGAAATTGCCATGCGCCAGCGGAGGCGACGTCGTCGCCGCCCATTCGAGCGTCGTCGCGTGCCAGGGATTGGAGCCGAGACCTTCGTCGCGGCGGCCCGCCGCGGCGGCGATCGCGTTGTAGAAGAAGTTGAAAATGAACGGCACCTGCGCCGCCAGCAGTCCGATCGCGCACATGGACATGAACGGGTTCGTCTGCGATGCGATCTGCTTCGCGTGCGCGTACTGCATTCCGCCGTCATACAAGCGGCGCGAAACGCCGGCCAGACCTTGCGCGAACATCGGAAAGAAGATGCCGTTGATGCAGACGAACGAAATCCAGAAGTGGACCTTGCCCCAGAATTCGTTCAGCTTGCGGCCGGTCGCTTTCGGGAACCAATAGTAAATCCCGGCGAACATCGCGAAGATCGTCCCCGGCGCGACGACATAGTGGAAATGTCCGATGACGTAATAGGTATCGTGCAGATGAATGTCGGTGGCGGCAAGACCGAGCGGAAGTCCCGTCAGTCCGCCGATGCCGAACATCGGCAGGAATGCCAGCGCGAACATCATCGGCGTATTGAACCGTATCGCGCCGCCCCATAGGGAAATGAACAGCGAACTGAGAATGATCACCGACGGAATCGAGATGATCATGGTCGTGGTCTGGAAGAAAGCGCTGATCGTCGTGCCCATGCCCGTAAGGAACATGTGGTGCGCCCACACCACGAACGACATGAAGCCGAGGAAGACGGTCGCGAAGACCATCGACTTGTAGCCCCACAGCGGCTTGCGCGTGTTGTTGGCGATGATTTCCGCCACGATTCCCATGGCCGGCAGAATCAGCACGTAAACCTCGGGGTGCGCCAGGAACCAGAAGAGGTGCTGCCATAGCAGCGGATTCCCGCCGCCCGCATTCGCAAGCGCCTGGCCGCTGACTACGAGACCGCTCGGCAGGAAGAAGCTCGTACCGGCGACGCGGTCCATGAGCTGTAGCACCGCCGCCGCCTCGAGCGGCGGAAATGCGAGCAGCAGCAGGAACGAGGTGACGAACTGCGCGTGCACGAAGAAGGGGAAGCGCATGTACGACAGCCCCTTGGCGCGCAATTGAATGATCGTTACGATGAAATTGACGGAGCCGAGCAGCGACGACGTGATCAGGAAAACCATCCCGACCAGCCACCACGTCTGTCCTTGTGAAGCGATGACCGAGAGCGGCGGATACGACGTCCAGCCGGATTGCGCCGTACCGCCAGGCGCCGTGAAACTGGCCAGCATGAGCAGGCCGCCCGGAAAGTAGCACCAGTAGCTGGCCATGTTCAGTTTCGGGAAGGCCATATCCGGCGCGCCGATCTGCAGCGGGACGAGATAATTGCCGAACGCGCCGACGGCCAAAGGAACGATCCCCAGGAAAATCATGATCGTGCCGTGCATCGCGCCGAGCTGGTTGTAAGCCTCGGGCAACAGCACGCCGCCGGGAGCGCGGCTCTCGCCCAAAACTTTCATGATGCTGAAGGCCTGACCAGGCCAGCCGAGCTGCAGGCGCATCAGGATCATCAGGCAAAATCCGAGGAGGAGGAAAAGAAGCGCGGTGACGCCGTATTGGATGCCGATCCACTTATGGTCGGTGGAGAAGACATAGCGGCGAATCCATGGCAGATGATGCCCGCCATGCGCGTCGGCGAGCTTCTCGTCTTCCATGACGCGCAACGCTTCGCGCAACGCCTTGTGCGCTTCGTCCGCGTACATCCATTGCGAACCTACCCGGATCTGTCGTCTCAATGCCATTGCGGCTCCTGCTGTCGCATTAACCCTTGAACGTGAAATTCAGCGATTTGGACTCTTTCGCGCCGACCGTGACCTGCTGTTCCTGCTGGCCGTACTTCTCGTGCCACGCCACGACCGTGTACTGGCCGGGCGGCAGATTGGAAATCGTAAACGTACCGTTCGCCTGTGAGACCGAATAGAACGGATGCGGCATCACGGCCATATACGACTTCATCCAGCCGTGGACGTCGCACTTGATCTTGAACGGCGTCATCTCGGGCTTGTCGAGGTGTTTCTCCGACGTCATTCCCTGCACGGGCTGCCCTTCATTGAATTGTGAATTCACAACAGGCATGGCGTGGACGTTGTGAAGCGTCGCGTCGTCATTCTTGATCTGAAGCGTCTGGCCGATCATGACCGCATTGACGTGCGGATGGTACTGGCAGCCTTTCTGATCGATGACCACCGGCGTGGACGGCGCGGGGAAGTTGCCCTTGATGTCTTTGATGTAGACAAACACATTGGCGAGCTCGCCGCCCGGACCTGCGACCACATCCTCGTCCGTTGCCGGCGTGCTGTGCTGGGACTGGCAATAGGGATCGGCCGACATCTGGATGTTCCCCATTTTCGGGGCGGCACCTTCGAACTTCACAAGACCGGTGAGCGTCGCTGCGTCGGCGGAAACCGCGGCGGCCGCCGGAGCGGCAGCAGCGGCGGTCGTGGTGGCGGCGGTGCTCGCAACCGTGGTGGTGGTCTGCTCGTCGTCTTCGCCTTCGTCTTCCTTCGATGCTTCCTTGCCCTTACCGCAGGCGATCGAAAAGACCAGCGTCATAGCGAACATCAGCGAAACGAATTTTTTCATAGTCATCGATTTATCTCCTGTTTCTAACGTCCGGCTCCGCCGCTGACCGCGGGAACGCCGCGCTGATTGCGCGTCGATTTCGCGGCCGGTGCTGTCGCTGGCGGCAGCGATGGCTGCGGCATGGCCATGGCCGGCGCGTCGCCGCCCGGCGAAGCCGTCCGCATTTGTGTAATTCCAATGCTCCAGATGTAATCGCGCAGATAGTCGGTCAATGCGACCGCGTCACTCATCGTGCGCTTCAATTCTTTCTCGTCGCCGTTGAACAGCGGCAGCAGCGTCGATTTGTATTGTGCGAATTGAGGCGTGTCGATGGCCAGCGCCAGCGGCGACTGGAAACCGCCCGTGGCCGCGTCGCGCGGGAAGTTCGTCGGCATGCGCGTGCCGGGGATCATCTCGTTCGGACGGCGGATCCAGTCGGAGATCCAGTCGTGACGCAGACGCAAACGCGCCAGCGTGAGGTTCGGCGCGAGCGAGGTCGAGTCGGCCGTATTCGGCGTTGGCGGATTTTCGGGATTCACCGGCGTCGTGCCGTGGCATTGCGAACAACGCAGCATGGTGAAGACCTGCTGGCCGATCTTTACGTTCGCCGGCGACGCATTCGCGCCGCGCGTCGTGTCGAACTGCGGCCCTTTTCCTGCCTCGGCGAAGAACGTCACGAGCGTATTCGCTTCGTGATCGTCGAAGTGGAAGGTCGGCATGCGCACGCCGAGCCACGGACGGATTTTCATCACTGTCGGATCTTTGAGGAAATTGAAGAGGAACGGCGACTGCGCACGGGCGCCTTCCGGCGACAGATCGGGCGGCAGGAAATTCGCGTCGGCAATTGTGGCGGCAATGGCGCGGCCGCGGCCGTCGACGACGTGGCACGCCCGGCAATTGTGCTGCGACACGCGCTTGCGGCCTTCTTCGATCAATCGCGTATGCGCATCGAGACCGGCCATCCGATTTTCGGCGACCTTCTCCTTGGTAAGACCAACCACCACCATGGCGATGCGGCGCGCTTCCTCCGGCGTGAGGTGGAAGTTCGGCATCTTCAACTTGTCGTTGTAGACCTTCGTGCGGCGATCGTCATAGATCCGCGGATTACGAAGCTTGTTGTAAACCCACGACGGTACCGTGTGGATGACGTGCTCCGTGACGCCGTCTTCGTTTTTCCACTTCTCATCGTTCATGAAGCCGAAATCGAAGAGATGCAGCGCCTTTGAACCTTCGACGGTCAGCTCAGTGCCGATCGGCTTGAGGCCTTCGAAGCCTTTGATGTTGTGACACGAATAGCAGCCGTACTTTTCAATGGTGCGCTGCCCGAGGTAGACGAGCTGTTCGTGATCGGACATGGAGCGCAGCTTTGCTTCCGCATCGCGATCGCTCAGTGTATTGATCAAGTAGCCCTTGGCCAGATCGTGAACCGCCTGACGGTTCGGCGGGCGAATCGCCGTCGTCATGAAGGCAGGTTTCTGCAGCGTAAGCAGGAACGCGGTAACGTCGGCCGCTTCCTGATCGCTGAGCCGCAGCGAGGGCATCGGCGCCTCGGCGTAATAAGACTTCGGATTTTTGACCCAGTTGTATATCCAGGCAGGATTGGTTTTCGTCCCTACGCCAGTCAGATTGAATCCGTAATTGCGCTCCAGCGGGAAATCTTCGCGCTTTGCGAGACGCATTTGGCCGGACTTTTCGTCTTTGACCTGCTCCGTGTCGATGTGGCAGCCCATGCAGCCGACCGTGTTGACGATCTGCTTGCCGCGGCCGGCATCGCCGGCGCCCGGCTGCTGCCACACGCGGTGCGTCGATTTATCGAAAAGATAACTGACGATCGCGTGAATCTCGGCGTCCTGCAACTTGATGTTGTGCGCGCGTTCCTGTGGCGGGACCACGCTCGGATCGATCATGTTGCGCTGATAGAAAAACGACGGCATGCGCGTCGTCGACCGGAAATTGTGCGGCTCGCTGATCCAGCGGAAGGCCCATTGCGGCGTCGTCTTCTCGGCGATTCCGCTCAGGTCGGGGCCCGGCTTGCGGAGATCGGAGAAACGCCAGTTGTTGATTTTGTGGCAGGCATAACAGCCATAGAGTTCGACGGTCTGAGTCGCTTTTGTGATGTCGTCGCCGCGATCGACCGCGATCTGCGCGGAATGGCACTTGATGCAGCCCGCTTCGTAATAGTGCCGCGGGTACATCGGCGTCTCAATGAACTCGTTTTCCTCGTAGCCCCAGTGACGCTTTGCGAAGTCGCCCGGCAGCGGGAAAAAGCCGGCCGTGAGCGACGTCCGCTCCGCCCAGCGATGCTCCATCTTCGGGCTGGCGGGCGTGTGACCGGCGCGGCCGAATTCGGTAGCCCGGTCCTGACCGCGGTGGCAAACCGTGCAGCCGTATTCGAGCAACGGATGCGCCGACGCCGAGCCGACGTAAAGATCGAGCTTCGGATGCGTGCGCCACGGATTCAGCGTGTCGTTGGGGTTTTCCTGAATTCTCTTGAGCTGCGCGATGCGATCTTCAGTTTCCTTACGTTTCTCCGCGGGAATCTGATACGCGTCGAGTTTCTGCTGCAGCTCCTGCGACAGCCGCGCCGCTTCCGCCTTCGACTCCCATCCCGGCGTATCGATGGCGCGATGACAGGTCTGGCAACGGTCCACGCGCGGGACGTTCATGTAATTCATGTCGATCGAGAGATCGTTGAGGACGACCTGATCGATTTTGATGACGGGATTGACGAAGTCGAGCATCGGCTGACTGAGAATCCAGTTCGTACTGAACCGGTTCATGTCGACGGTGGTCAGCTGCTTGCTCAACAAATCGGCCGATGCCGTGATCTGCTTTTTCTTATCCTCGGCATCCTTGATTTTCTTGAGCCATTGGTCGACGTTCGCCTTTGCCGCGTCGCGCTGGCGCGTCACTTCCTGAAGCCGCACTTGCAGATCGGCGAGATGCGCGGATTGGCGCTCGTACTCAGCCTGCTGTTGGGCGGCGTCGGACCGGTGCTGGACGACGGAGGCTTCGGTGATGTAGCGCTGGGCGTCGAGGTTGGCCTTAGCAAAACGGTAATCCTGGTCGGCGCGATAATGATCGCCTTCCATCGCATCGAGCGCCTTCTGCGCCGTCAGGTATTGATCGCGATGCGCGGCCAGTTCCAGAGTGTTCTTGCGCTCCTGCGCGTCGAGGTCGGCGAGCTGTTTGCTGTTTTCCTCCGACTTCGCCACCTGCATTTCCTGGACGATGCGCTCCTGCTGCATGCGCATGAACTCGAGCTGAAACCACTTCCAGCCGCGGATGTAGTCGTAGCCGACGATGAGGCCCGTCACCGCGACGAGAGCGAGACTCGACAGGGCGAATATCAAATTCAGCCTGCTGATCGAGTAATTGTGCGGAATCGGCTCTTGTGGCTTCATCGGTTCGACGGCGTCCTCAGACGTTGAAGAAAATCTCCTGGATATGGAGGATGTATTTGAGGTTGAACAGCCAGCGCAGGACCATCTTGATCGGCAGCGACATCATGATCAGGAAGAGGTACGCGCCGACGTAATAGCGGGCCGCGCCCATCTTGCGATAGAAACGGCGGAAGGGTCCGAGCGCCATGACCGGCGGCAGACCGAGATAGGCGCCGATCAGCACGAGTCCGAAAATCTCGCGGATGATCCAGAGCTTCGGCAGCGACGTGCCGAGAACCTTCACCCACATCAGCTCCGAAAGGTCGACATTGACCAGCGGCACGAGCTTATTGGGATCCCAGTATTCGTAAGGACCGAAGAAGTTCCAGTTCGGTCCGCGAAGGAACGTTCCCGTAATGATCAGGAACGACCAGAGCACGAGGAAGCCGTAAAGAAAAACGCTGATCTCCCACTTCCGTTCACGGAAGGAGTAATAGCCGTTTCCTTTCGGATTCGTGTCGATGTATGGGATGGCCATCAGCCCGACGATGATCAGCGTCGGCAGCACCACGCCGGCCAGCCAGGGATCGAAATAGACGAGCATTTCCTGGAGGCCGAGGAAGTACCAGGGCGCTTTGGCAGGATTGGGCGACGACGTCGGATTGGCGGCTTCCTCGAGCGGCGCGCGCAGCACCACCGACCAGACGATCATTACGATCGTCAGCAGGATCATGCAGAGCATTTCCGTGTAGACGAGGTCGGGCCACGTAAAGAGCTTCTCGTCGGACTCCGTCTTTTCCCACGGAATGCCGCCGACGACGAGTTGCGTGTCGTTCAGATAAGCCTTACGAAGCGCGAGCCAGGTGAAAAAGCCGAGGAGGAAAATCATCGCGACGATGGGGACGTTGTCCGGTTTCGCGGCGATGAGGAAGAAATTCGGATCGAGCATCGACAGGCCGAATGCAAAGGCTCCGAAAACGAAAAGCCATAGACCGACTTTCGTGTCCCAGAGCCGGCCGCCGAGGCGCGCCAGTACGAAAAGAATCAGGAAATAGGCGACGCCGAGATAAAGCAGCGGCGGGACAAAAATCCCGGCCAGAAACATCAGCAGGCCGAATCCGACGAAGGCAAAACCGCCGGCCGATTTAATCCGGCCGTTGAGGAGATTGAAAAAGATAATCAACGCAAAAATCGCAGTCAGCAGGAGAAATGAAATCGACCCTGCGGACAGTACGTTGACGAAATCCTTGATGAAAGTCATCGCGTCCTCGGCCCTTTACAGCGGACCTGAGATGCCTCCGTCTTTTCGAACGCGCCAGAAGTGAATGGCCATCAGGAAACCGGCCGCCAAAGGAATGACCACGCAGTGAAGGACGTAGAAGCGAAGCAGCGTCGCGGCTCCGATGGAGCGCCCGCCTATGAGAGCGAACCGGGCATCGTCACCCGCATGAATCAGGCGTATGTCCCCTAATTTCACGAGGCCCGACATGGGCCCCTCATTACCGGCGCCGGGGCTGGCGCGCGCCATCGACGAGCCGACCGTGATCGCCCAGATCGCGAGCTGATCCCACGGCAGCAGGTACCCGGTAAACGAGAGCAGGAGCGTCAGCACGAGCAGAATGACGCCGACGTTCCAGTTGAATTCGCGGGGCGGCTTGTAAGAGCCGGTCATGAAAACGCGGAACATGTGCAGCCAGACGGCAATGACCATCGCGTGCGCACCCCAGCGGTGCATTTCGCGCATGATCCCGAACGGCGCCTGTTCGCGCAGATCCATGATGTCGGTAAATGCGTATTCGATGGTCGGCCTGTAATAGAACATCAGCAGCAGGCCGGTCACGGTCTCGACGAGAAAAAGGAAGAACGACGTCCCGCCCATGCACCAGGTGTAGCTCATGCGCACGCCGGAGCGGCGGACTTTGACGGGATGCAGGTGGAGAATCAGCGAGCCGAGGACGGCGAGGACTCGTTTGCGGTTCGTATTGGGGATGCCGACCCGGAAAACGGATTTCCAGATCTGCGAATTGACGATGCCTTCCTGCAGTCCTCGTAGATTCGCCATTTTCTCCTCGGCTTCCGTCTGCCCGCTGACAGCCGGAAGCTACAGCTTGATGAATGCCTCCGGGTCAGTCCACTCGCCGCGCTCCTGATGGAACTGCTTCGACTTGTCGACGACGATCTGGCCGTCGGCGATGTCGATGAAGATCTTGGCGCGCTCGAGCGGCCGCGGAGTCGGTCCTTCGAAATTGATCCCTGACTTGTAATAGCCGCTGCCGTGGCAGGGGCACTTGAATTTGTTCTGGGTCGGGAGCCAGTTCGGCGTGCATCCGAGGTGCGTACACACCGTGATCAGCGCGTACACGATCTCCTCGGTGCGCACGATCCAGATGCCGTATTTGTCCTTCCAGCGCTCGTCGACCTCGCCGACGGAGTAGTCGGACGGCAAGCCGGCTTTGAACTTCTGCACCGGCTCGAAAAGGACGTTCGGAAAGAGGAAGCGCAGGAGGATGCTGCTCAGCCCTCCGAGGGCGGCGGCGAGAGCGACCCAGGCTGCGGTCAGGACGACGGGGAAACTGCGGCGCGAAATCTCACCCTGTTCGCGGATGTCAGCAGCCGCGCTCCCCGCAAGAGGGGTCTTCGGAACCATCTGATATGGCGTGATTTCGTCAGACATCCAGGTATTGAAGGTGCCGAACGGGGACGCTCCGGCGCGGGCGTAAATATCCGCTTTTCAGCAACCGCTGTCAACGAAAAAGGTGACAGGTGTCACGCGGTTCGGTGCGGGCAGCGGAAGAGCTTCGTTGAGGGGTAAGACACCCTGCATCAACGACTTAGCCTGCGACTGTGTCGTCAGCCGCCGATCTGCGTCAGCGCCTGTTTGGCGGCGGCGCGGACGCGGAGGCTCGGATCGCTCGACGCGAGACGCTGCAGGTCGGGGGCGGCGCCCTTGCCGGCCAGCTTCGCGTAGGCGGACATCGCCACGATCATGGCGTCTTCTTTCTGATCCTCGCGCATGTCGGTGACCTGGTTCAGGCGGGAGCGGTCGAGGACTTCGCGCACCGTCCCGAGCGCGCGCGGATCGCCGAGGCGGGCCAGGGCGATGGCGGCGTTCCAGCGGACGTCGGGCGTCTCTTCCTGCAAGCCATTGACGAGCACCGGGATCGCGCTCGGATCGCCGATCGCGCCGAGGGTGTAGTACGCGGTGGCGCGGACGTCTTTGTCGTCATCCTTGACCGCCTGCGAGATGCGCGGGATGGCCGCTGGATCGCGCAGCTCGCCGAGGGCGGTCAGGGCGTAGATGCGATTGTCGGCATCGTGATCGTTGAGACCGTCGAGCAGGATCGGCGTCGCGCGGCGGTCGCCGAGCTGGCCGAGAACCATGCCGAGGTAGCGGCGGATGCGCGGATCGTCCGATTTCGAATTCGCGTAGAGCGTGGCTACGTCGTGCTCCAGATTCGGATAGCGCTTCGCCTCGCCGCGCTTGAGCGATTTCGAAAGCTGATACGCAGCCTGCCAGCGCTCGTGCGAACTGCCGGAACGGATGGAGTTGATGTAGTCGGGGATGCCCTGCTCGTCCGTCGCCAGTCTTCCGAAGAGGAAAAAGATCAGGACGGCGACGGCGACGATGCCGAGCGGGAAGACGACGAACTGGAAGAGGATGGTTTTGGGCGACTCTTTCGGGACGTCTGTTGACGGGACGGGCGTCTCGCTCAACGCCCGGTTCCCATCACCACGAAGTCAGGCAGATAGGTCTTGAGCTGCGTCGGGGCGTCGGGGACGACGATGGCGTCCTTGTCGCAGACCGATTCGCACAACCGGCAGGCCACGCACTTTTTCTCGTCGACGAAGGCGATCTTGTAGTGGTTGGCCACCGTCTCGTCGTTCGGGTCGATCATCTTGATGCACTCGAACGGACAGATGTCGACGCAGAACTCGCATCCCGTGCAAAGCTCTTTGATGACCTCGGCTTTCGGGATCTCTTTCGGCTTCACGCGCGGAATGAACTCCCCGTGCTGGTTCTGAATCGCGTCGACCGGGCAGTAGATGCCGCAGACGGAGCAGTCGATGCAGCGCTCAGGATGGATGTAGTACAGGCCGCGGGCCGTCCCCCAGATGGTGTTCGTGGGGCACTTCACCTCGCAGACGCTGCAACCAATGCACTTGTCGGTGATGAAATGAGGCATGGGCGGCGAGTTTACCTTACCAGTGCAACCATCGCACGGTCGTTGATGAATTGCGGTTCGATGATGCGGCGGTCGCGCCGAAGAACGCCCAGTTCGGGGGCGCGGCGCTCGCCGATCCAGAAGAACGCGCCGGGCGGCGAACGAAGTCCCGGTTGCGGCAGCGCCCGCCAGCCGGGATGCATCGCCTGCTCCGGCGGGAACGCGGCCACGCGCGTTTGACCATTCATCATTGTCTCGAGATAAAGGTAGCCGGTGGCGACGACGGTCTCGTTCGCGGGGATGTGGCTTGCGACCCACGTCGCTGCCTGACGATACGAGTCGGGCGGACGCCCAGCGTGATCGACGATACCGAGGGTCGTCCAGACGATGCAGACGGCGACCAGCGTGGTCGTCAGCGCGAGGCGAAAACGATTTTGCTTCAGCGACTCCGCCAGCCACAGCGCGAACGGCGCGGCGATGACGGCTTCGAAACGGAGCGGGACGTAGACGCGCAGCGCGATGGCGAGCAGCAACGGGATCAGGACCATGAGCGCGTAGCGGTTGACGCGAATCGACATGGCGATCGCGATCACACCGATGATGGCGATCGCGATCGGCGGACGGACGAAGAGCACATCCGGCCAGGCGATTTTCATCCATGCGCGCGCTTCCGCCGGTTGGTGGAGCGCGAGCCAGATGCCTGGGATGAAGAGGATGATTGCGATCGCGAATGCGTAGACGCGCCGGCGAGCGGCCGGCGAGCCGCCGGCGCTACGAATGAGCAGGATCGGGAAAAACAACACGCCGTAGTAGTGGCTGTACGCGGCCGCGACCAACGCGAACGCGGCGACGAACGGACGGTCGTCATCGATCGCCAGCACCGCGATCGTCACGAACATCGCGCACATCGCGTACGCGCGCGCGTCGGCGGCGAAGAGAATCGTCGGTGGGAACACAGCAAACAGCAGCGCCGCGATCGCGTTCTTCCGAAGAATCAGGATTAGCGAAATCGCACCGCAGAGCAGCGACAACACGCGCGTCATCGTCACCGAGGGATCGCCGAGCAAGCGCACTGCGAAGTAGTACAGCGGCGGACCGGAATCCAATCGCAGCGCCGACACGATCTCCGCGAATGGCTTCGCAGAAATCCAGCGCGTGAACAGCTCGTCGAAAAACGGCGCGCGGACGATGAGAAGAGGAATGCGCGCGGCAGCGAAAAGAAGAACGATCAGCGCCGGGCGGCGAAAACTCACACCGCCGCCAGCAGCTCCGAGATCGTCTTGATCAGATGCGAGGACTGGATTGGCTTGGAGATGTACGCGTTCGCGCCGAGGGCCAGGCCGCGCTCGCGATCCTCTTCCGCGCCCTCGGTCGTAATGATGATGATCGGGATGTTCTTGAGCTGCGCGTTCTGACGCACCAGCGAGACCAGCTTCAGTCCGTCCATGACCGGCATGTTGATGTCGGTCAGGATCAGATCGATCCGGTCAGGGCCGGAGAGCTTTTTGAGCGCGTCGACGCCGTCGACCGCCTCGAGGATCCGCGCGTTCCTGAATCGCTTCAGCGAAAACGAGATCAACTGGCGCATGGTCGGCGAGTCTTCGACGACCAGAAAATTCGCGTTGTCCAATGCCACTATCGGATCCTCACGACGTCGTCGTCAGCAGGTCGAGGAAGCTCTGAATCGTGTTCAGCTTCCTCTCCGACTGCGAGTAGAGTTTCGATGAGAAAATCGCCGTCGCGGCATGCGCGGCGAGCAGCGAAAACAGCTCGTAATCGACTGCCGAGAACGAGTCCTTCTGCTGCAGGAGTTTGTAGATCACCACCAGGCCGATGACGTGTTCCTTGATCTTCAGCGGCACCGCGGCCAGCGGCTTCTCCAGCGACACCTTGCCGCCGTCTTCGAGATCCTGATTGATGTAGTAGCTCTCGCCCGTTTTCGCCACGCTGCCGAGGATGCCGTCGCCGAGGCGCGTGGAGATCGACTCGATACCGGGCATGACGTCTTCGCCTTCCGACGCGATCGCCTTCAGCTCGTTCGTCTTCTCGTCGAGCAGCAGGATCGCGAACGATTCCGCGCCGATGAGATTGATGACGATCTCCTGCACGATCTGGATGACTTCGCGGAAGTCGAGCGTGGAGTGCAACTGGTAGCTGGCGACGTACAGATTAGCGAGGTTGTTGTTCTGCTCTTCGACCTCGATGTAGCGGTTGGCGAAGTCTTTGTTCTCTTCTTCGACTTCCTTGAATCGCTGGGCGATGCGCCGGTTTTCCTCGGTGAGCTGCTGCACTTCGCTGCGCAGCCGCTGCACTTCCTCGTTGAAGCCGGCCGTCCCCTCGGTTTCGAGCGACGCGAGGCGATACCGCAGGCGCTGATTCTCCCTCAGCAATTCCTCGGTGAATTCCTTGCCCTTGTTGAACAGCTCGAGAAACTTCTCAGCTCTTTCTTCAGTCATGGGGGACTCTCTCGGACGACGAAGGAGAGTAGCACAGCGGAGGGGCGCGAAAACGTGCGAGCGTACAATGACGACTTCATTAAACATCGATGGAGCCTTCATGAACGTTGACGCAGATCCGGGCGTGGATCCGATCACTGCCCGTCTCGAGGATCAGATCGCCTGGTACGACCGCAAGAGCAGCAGCTGCCAGCGGATCTACAAACGGATCAAGTTCACGGAGATCGTGGCCGCCGCCTTGATCCCGTTCGTG
>Ga0207677_10000267_pt1 | contig 39378 bp, 37 predicted proteins | sample KBSMisM42_FD_184311 | JGI IMG/M metagenome (GOLD analysis project Ga0207677, IMG submission 184311) | Miscanthus rhizosphere microbial communities from Kellogg Biological Station, Michigan, USA - KBS Miscanthus M4-2 (SPAdes) (version 2) | ecosystem: Host-associated > Plants > Roots >...
CTGGCGCCGCGCTTCGGCCTCGCTCTCGAGCTGACGGACGCGCTCCTCCAGCGCCAGCGTCTCGGCTCGGCGCGCCGCGTCCCGGGCAGCATTCTCGCGTGCTGCGTCCGCCGGGCTGGTGTGCGTGACGCTGATCACGCGTGCACCCTGCGGCGGTTCGAGATTGCTGACGTTCACCGATCCGGAAGCGTCGGCCCACGTATAGATATCCGCGTGCGCGAGTTGCAGGCCCAATGTGCCTGCGACAAGCACGGACAAAGCCGTCCGGAGAGTCGGTGTGAGCATTATCGGCATCCGATAACCATCACGATGATTGTAGGCCGCCGCGCGCGAGTTGTGTAGTGTCTCGGCTGGAGCTCAGGCGCCGCATAGAAGCGAAAAGGCCCGGCCTAGGGCCTCGTGCGATCGAGAGCAACCACGACAAGTTCGTCCGGGGTGAGTTCGTCGCCTCGCGGCGAGTGCGTGGCCTGGTGCCGCGCGACTGACGAGAAAACGGCCGGAGAAAAACCCCCGGCCGCTTTGTCCGATCCCCGCGCTGCCTAAAAGGGAGCGGCGCGGAACGCTTGCATCGATCTTACGACTTGCCGTATTGCACCTTGGCGCCACTCACGCATGAATCCTTGGCTGTACCCGCGAGTGCGTCGCATTTCTCGATCGCGACTCTGTAGTCCGCGTCGCGCTTGTTCTTCGTCGCTTCGTTGCGGGCGTCAGCCTGCTTCGCCTCGGCGTCGCGGCGCGTTTCGGCCGCTACACGGTCGACCTTGGCGTCAGCCTTGGCCTTGACCAGTGCGGCGTTTGCTTCCTTCACACAGACGTCCTTGGAATTGCCCGAAAGGTCGTCACATTTCTCCTTGGCGACATCGTAGGTCGCTTCGGCGCGGGTGACGCGTGCGTCCTCGCGCAGCTTCGGCGTGTTCTTATACGCGGCTTCCGCATCGGCCTTGGCGACCTTCTCCTTACCGCTGGCTTCCGCCAGGCAAATGTCCTTGGCGTTACCGCTTCGCGATGCGCAGGCATCCTTGTCCGTCTTGTACTGCATGTCGGCATTCTTGACGATCGTATCGTAGGCGTCCTTCGAAATCGGCGCCGCGGGCTTCGCAGCGGCCATCGGCGCTTCCCGTTGCGTCGCGCAGCCGGCAACACCCAGCCCTGCGCCGACGAAAAGTGCTATCAATAGTTTGGACATGTCTTTTCCTTGTGTTTAGGCACGTATCGGAAGGTGTACCGAGGGTCCTCGGCAGGGTCGATGCCCTCTCCCTCTGACTTGAAACATACGTACTGGAGCCAGTAGCGTCTGTGCGCTGCCACACTCCGGTAGAAGGATCCGAAGCGGCCGCCCGTTCAAGTCATACAAAAGAAAAAGCCCGCTCGCGCGGGCTTTTCAGGACTCGATTCCGATCAGTCGAGCGCCCTGATGTTCGACGCCTGATCCCCCTTCGGACCCGTCGTTACCTCGAACGAGACCTTCTGGTTGTCTCGCAGGCTCTTGTGGCCTTCACCTTGGATCGCTGAAAAATGCGCGAAAAGATCCTTGCCGCCGGAGTCGGGGGTGATAAAGCCAAACCCCTTGCTGTCGTTGAACCATTTCACTGTGCCTGTACCCATGTCTGCTGTCCTTTGAAATGCGAATGGCGGGCTTGCGCCCGAGTGCCGGAACTTCAAGGGAGAGAGACGAAGACCTGAGGAATACCGCGAAAGCGGCAACGACCGACCGGCACTTTCACTTACTTGACGAACCCGCCCTCCATGCATACACGCATATTGCCTGCAATGCAACGTATTTCGTTGCCAGATGTGCGATTCCGCACAGACGTGGTTGAGGCCGAAGCCCAACCTCTAATGCGCGTACGGTCCCGAGCAAAACGGAGTCAAGTAGCTATGCCGCACCAGACCGATAATCGGAAGGAGTTCGCGGCCAAGGCCAAGACTCGCGCTCGGATCGTCCTTCGTGATGCGGTAGCGATGACTTCGTCCGATACCGTCCGCCAGGTTTTCGAGCAAGCGGTGACCAGGGAAATTGCGCACATGCTCGAGCGAGGTTCGGTGGCTCGCGCAATTACCGCGTTTGAGGATGCCGCGGCGGAAATCCACCATGCGCTGTGTCCGCACGGCATGCGTCCCTGCGTGGCATGCGGAGACCAATAGTCGTTGCAGATTCTGTGTCGACGACTTTCAGGAGTAGATGCTAATGTCAGTTGATGGCGAAATGCTTACGCAGCTGTTGGTTGCCACGAAGGCACGACGCGGCCGACTCTCTACTCGCAAATTGATGCAGCCACGACCGCTGATCAAGCCCGAAGTGCTCTGCATCGACTGCAGAAATATGATCGGCGCGTTCGTTGCCAACGAGCCGCACGTCGCGCTGACCAGCTATGTCGTCGACGGGTTAGTGCAGAACGATCTCGAACACTACGGATGCCGGGTGTGCAGCACAAAGCTGGCACGAGAGAAAACGAGCCATGACTTCGGCGTGCGATGGCGGCTGATCTGATCTCACGCCGCCCGACCGTCGTCGGTCCGATGCATCGACCACGCTACCTCTAGAAGCCGCGCGCGGATTCGATCCCGTCTACCGACTCATCAAGATCCGGGCCGTGGTCGCGCTGAAATTCTTCCCGGTACGCCGTCCTCCCCGCCAGTGCTACCGCAGCACCGCCATTTGCGATGGCTACGCCGTAAGACCTGTCTTGCTGCTGTATCTTCGTGCGATGCTCACTGTTTCTCGGTTCTGTCATGATTTTCTCGTTAAGGCTGCACAAGGCGTACTAGCGTCCGCTTGCAAAGTTGGATAGTGCCGACCACCTGGCGGTAAGGACGACCTGGAGCGAGATTCCGAGGGCGAGGACGATAGGTGCTCCGAATACCAGGAACGTCTGCGAAGCCGTGGTGTTCGCGCCCGTCAGCGCGATCACGGGGACGACGACTGAAAGGCCAACCAAGATGCCGGCTATGAAACTGCCTGCATCCCGAAATCTCCTTAAGGCCTTCTTCATCGTTCACTCCAATCCTGACTATCTTCGCCGCCGGCATCAGGATAGTCGGTGCGCTGGATCGCTTACAAAGAAATAGATCGCCAACCATCGCTTGCGCTTTGCGACCACGATCCCGACGTACTGCGTTGCTATGTGTGCCACCGCATAGACCGCAACCAAAGGATTCGACGACCATTCACATGTGAACTTCGCCCTTGCCTGCCAGTCGGGTGAGCAGAAGTTTGTGGGTTTCGCCCGCCGATTTCGTATCAATGAAACCCGGTGGTTCAGGGCCCTTCGATTTGGCAGTTGGCGAAGGCCATTGAAATCCCGCGATCCCGATCATGCAAAGGACTCTCGATGAATTTTCGTAAAACGGCTTTGGCAGTTGCGCTCGCCGGTTCGTTAGGTGCTCCGCTCGCGGTGCATGCGGCAAGCGTCAACATCGATATCGATGTTGCGCCGCCGCCTGCGGTATATGAGCAGATGCCCGCTCGCGCAGGTTACGTCGTCACGCCGGGGTACTACAGGTATGACGACCAGCGTCACGAGCACGTCTGGGTCAAGGGCGATTACCAGGCAGAGCGGCACGGAGAGCACTATGTCGCGTCTGCGTGGAGCAAAAAACAAGACGGTCGCTACCATTTCGACGAAGGTCGCTGGGAACACGATAAATAACAGGCTTGCCGTACAACATCGCGGCGCCGACAGGCGCCGTTTTTTTTGCCGGGCACCTCGCTTAAGGGAGCGCTCGACGCCGCATAGTGTTCGCTGCCGAACAGATAACGAAGGGGATGCCGGTCAGGATCTAATCGGTCCCGGACCACTGGTACATCGACTAACGAAAAGGTGCATTCCATGCTCTATACGATTGCTGTTGCCTTAATTGTGTTGTGGCTGCTTGGGCTCGTCACCTCATACACCATGGGCGGCTTTGTTCACATTCTGCTTGTGGTCGCCCTGATCATGATCGTGGTCAACCTCGTCAGCGGGAGACGTGCGGCATGACGCCTTGTCTCCGGTGGCCGGCGCTGTAGCGCACAGAAAACGGAATCCCGTTCGTCGGTTGGCTGTCGACAGGGAGATCGGTAGTTCTAGACTAGTAGGATGGCAGCCGACCGACTCGGCCCCAGCGTCAGGAAAGCACCGCCCTTGGCGGACGGGCCACGCGTTGCCACCCCCGGGGCACACACTCCCCACCAGAACCATCTGCTGGATGCCCTGCCGCGCAGCGACTATGAGCGGCTCGCATCCCATTTGGAACTGATACCGATGGCCCTCGGTGACGTTCTCTATGAATCCGGGGGAAAGTTGCGGTATGTCTATTTCCCCACGACCTCCATCGTTTCCCTGCTCTACGTCATGGAGGATGGCGCGTCGGCCGAAATCGCCGTTGTCGGCAACGAAGGAATACTGGGCATATCCCTGTTCATGGGGGGCGATACCACACCCAGTCGTGCCGTAGTGCAGAGCGCGGGGCACGCGTTTCGGCTCAAGGCCGATTTGCTAAAGGATGAGTTCGGGCGTTTCGGTCCGACGATGCATCTGCTATTGCGTTACACCCAGGCGCTGATCACGCAGATGTCGCAGACGGCCGTGTGCAACCGGCATCATTCGGTCGATCAACAATTATGCCGATGGCTGTTGCTGAGTCTCGATCGTCTGGCATCGAACCAACTCTCCATGACGCAGGAGTTGATCGCCAACATGCTGGGCGTGCGCCGCGAAGGCGTCACCGAGGCTGCGGGCAAACTACAGGACGCCGGATTGATCAGTTACCGACGAGGCACGATCACCGTGCTCGATCGACCGGGTGTGGAGGCACGGTCCTGTGAGTGCTACCAGGTGGTCAAGACGGAGTTCGATCGGCTCCTGCCCTACGTCGCTACGTAGTTGTCCGCCGGTACGATCGGGCCTAGCGAGAGCGCAACGCGATCACGTAATTCACCAGTAGAGCTCTCTGCGACGCCTTATTTCTTCCGGAATTTCCACCCTCGAACCGAAGGCCGCTGCGGAGTCTACCGTTGCCTGGTGCGGGTAATACGGCGCGCCATTGAACAATGGTCTCGTCCCGCGGGTCGGCCCATTCCGCTTTACCCGATGAACGCGCTATGTCATCCAACCCATCGCATTTCCCTTCACGACCGTTACCATCGGCAGTCCGTCCCCGAGGAGGTAATTTTTCTACCATCCGCGTCCTCTATTCAGCGGGGCTTTTTGTCGGCCTTATCGAGTGACTGCTCAACATTGCCAACGCCCTTCTGAACCTTGCCTTCCATTTGTTTCGCAATGCCTTTCGCCTGTTGGGCCTTATTCCCCGTCAGTTCTCCGAACTTTTGTTGCGCCTTGCCAACGACGTTCTTGGCAGCGCCATTCAATTGATCGCGATTCATCGTCTATTCCTTACAGGTGGGGTTGCGTTGTAAGCCCCGTTACGGCGAGCGCCCCCTCTTAGCGGAAGCCAAAAAACCAGAGTACTGCCAAGACTACGACGACCAGACCAACAATATAGATGAGTCGATTCATGACATCCCCGATAAGTTAAACATCGTCACCTTTCCGTTCTCGTCACACCCACGAAACCTGTGCGCCCTGCCTGGGAGCCCGTTCCGATCACCAGGTCCGGCATCGCCTCCTGCCTTCCGTGGGCTAGGGCCGGCGCTCGAGCATAGCGATTAGCGGACGACCGTCGCGATCTGCTTTTGCCTCATGCGTGCCATCCACCTCTTCCTCTCGCACCATGACGCAATTCGCCGCAGGCCATCCATTCAGCGAGTGGGCCCGGTCCATCGTTACACGCAGTTCGGCAATTCTGATGTCATGGCGGATCTCGATTTCCTTGATGATGTTGGTCAGTACCGCCCCAGCCGTCTCGCACAACTCTCTCTCGGCCTTTGCGTATCGCAAAAAGGCTTCGCTATCCGCGCACATACCTTCCTCTCCCAAGAAAGAACTCCTTTGAGATCGCCTCCACTCGCAGATTGAGCCCGAAGCAGCATCTCCGTCTGTGCGCTGTCGAACGCATGGTCGGCGAATCGCTCCGGATGCTAAGGCGGCCGGACGGGGGCCGTCAGTATCGCGCCAGTCGCTATCAGGCCTTTTTATTTGCGCGCCGCGAATTGTTGCTGAAAGAACGCGACCACCGAGCCGTTGAAATCGCTATGGAAGGCCGCGCGGTCGAAGCCCTTCGGGTCCTCGCAGATCAATGGAAACAGCCATGAAGGACACGGCGCCACGAATGAGAAATGCGCCGCGCCGGGAACGGCGTGGTACTCCGGCGGCGTCGGCAACAGGCGGCGAACGACGGCTGTGTTGGTCTCATACGGCACGTTGCGGTCTTCGGCGCCGTTCCAGAGCTGCACCGCCGCTGTCACCTGCCTGAGTCCGTCGGGTTCGAACGCGAACCCATAGCCCGGCGCGGCGATGACCGCTGCCTTGATGCGGGGATCGTGCACCCAAGCCGTCTCGGGAACCGGTGCGGACGGAAGCTGCTTCCACAGTCCGCATGCGAATTCGGGCTGCGCGGTGCAGTGCCTGGCGATTTGTGCAAGATCCGGCACCCCGCCGATCGATACCAGCGCCGCAAAGCCACCGGCCGAGAACCCGAACACGCCGACGCGCGCAGCGTCTATTTGCTCATGCGCCGGCCAATCGTTCAGCATGTGATCTAGCACGACATGGATGTGCCGCGATCGATCGATCAACCAGCGAGGGGTCCCGACGTAGCTTTCGTCCCGGGCGTTGTCGCCGGTGTGCGTGACCGCGGCCACAACGAATCCGGCGGAAGCAAGCGCAAGCGCGGTGTCGGAATGACTCGATGCCAGCCCGCCGTTACCGTGCGAGATGACGACAAGAGGCAAGCTGCGCCCAGCTACGGCTCCTTTGGCTGCGACCTTCTGTGCCGAGGGGCCGACGATACTCATTCCCGGAGGCGAATCGGTCGGGTACCAGACGTCGACCCGGAGGGGCTTGTCCTGAGGATCCTTTACCGCAATTTCCGCGAAGCCAACCGGATGCTCTGGCGTCGCGGCCTTGAGATAGAGCGTCGCAACCGCGCCGACCACCAACAGAGTCAACGCGATCAAGAGGCCTGCGCCGATTTTGAATGCGAGTTTCATGCGCGCTGCGCTGCGATCCCTCTTGCTTGGAGCCGCGACTCAGTCAGGCGGCGATGACGGGGGCGTCCTGGCGGTATCGCACATCGGACAGCAGGCGCGCAAGTTCCTTCTTGACGACGGCGTAACACTCGCACGCCGTCGCCTCCAATCCGGACCGCTCGATCACGGCAATGTGACCGCGGCGGTAACGGATGAACCCCGCGCGCTGCAAATTTCCAGCCGACTCGGTAATGCCCTCACGGCGCACGCCGAGCATGCTGGCGACCAACTCCTGCGTCATGACCAGCTCATTCGACGACAATCGATCGAGCGTCAACAATAGCCAGCGGCACAGCTGTTGCTCCAGCGAGTGGTGCCTATTGCAGGCGGCAGTCTGGTTCATCTGGGTGATCAGCGCCTGGGTGTAGCGGAGCAACAATCGGTGCATCAGGCCGCCGCGATTGAATTCCTCCATCAGCTTGCCTCGCTCCAGGCGGTACCCATGGCCGGCGGTCTGCACGACGGCTGAGCTCGGCGTGGTGCCGCCGCCCATGAACAAGGAAATGCCGACGACGCCTTCGTTGCCGACGCCCGCGGTCTCTGCGGACGCGCCGGACTCGGTGACATAGTGCAGCGACACGATGGCGGTCGTGGGGAAATACGCGTGCTGCATCTGGCCGCCGGGCTCATAGAGGATCTGGCCGAGCGGCATCGCGACCAGTTCCAGATGTTTGGCCAGCCGCTCGAACTCCGCCGTCGGCAAGGCGGCGAGCAGATGATTCTGATTCGGACTAGGCGCTGAGGGCATCGCCGGTTTTCCTGGGGATGAGCTCGACCCCGATGCCGCGATATCCGACGAAGCGGCAGGACTGGCTGAACATCGGCTCACCGCTCACCTGGAACTTCTGCTTGGAGCCGTCGGCATTGACGCGGCTGAAGACAAAGTCCAGGAATGGCTGCCGGGCCGCGATGGTTGCCTGCAGCGTTTGTCGCTCCGTTTCGTTCCAACCTTCCGTCGAGGCACTGCCAGTATCTCCGCTCAACGCATCGACTCGTACGCCGAGCATTTCCAGCGCCGGACCGGAAACCTTGGTGAACCTGCCGTTCTCGTCCTGCTCCCAGTACCAATCGGAGGCAAGCTCGGTCAGGCTCCGATAGCGGGCCTCGCTTTCGCGCAGCTCGGCGGTCCGCTCCTGCACCGTCTGCTCGAGCAGCTTGTTGTAATTTTCGAGCTTCCGGTACAGCAGTCGCACTTCGAGCGTGTTGCGAATTCGCGTCTTGACTTCGACCAGGTCGAACGGCTTGCTGACGAAATCCCTTGCGCCCGCTCGCAGCGCGCGCAGCTTGTGTCCAGGTTGAGCGGTGATCACCACGACCGGAAGGTAGCCATCGGCATCGTTTGTCTTGAGGGCCTCGATGACCTGGAAGCCATCCATGCCGGGCATCTGGAGATCGAGCAGGATCAGGTCATACCGGTTCTTCCGATGCAGCGCGCAGACTTCCTGCGGTTTCATCGTCGAAGCTACGTTGGTATAGCCGGCGTCACTCAGCATCTGCTCGAGCAGAGCGACGTTGGACTCCTGATCGTCGACGACCAGGATGCTGGCGCCGAGAATGTCGCGGTCGCTGACGATCATGCAGTTTCCTTCCTGTTCGTGCGAGTCGATTGGGTCTTCGCGAAGTTCAAGGTGACATCGAGCGTTTCCATGAACTCGTTGACCTTGATCGGCTTGGTCAAATAGCGGAAAAATCCGGCCTCCAGGCCTCTTTCGATATCGCGGGGCATCGCATTGGCGCTGAGCGCAACCACCGGGATGTGCGCCGTTGCCGGATCCAGGCCGAGAATTTTCAGCGCCGTGATGCCGCTGATGCCGGGCAGATTGATGTCCATCAGGATGGCGTCCGGCCGCAAGGCGCGCGCAATCTCGATGCCTCGGTTGCCGTCCCTCGCACTCAGCAAGCGAATATCGGGACGGCGTGCGATCAGATCCTCGACGAGCATCAGATTGGCCGGATTGTCTTCGACATAGAGCAGCGTCCACGTCTGCGCGCCGACTTCAACTGGCACCCGAGCAGAATCCGTGGATTCAACCGGAGACATGGCAACTCGCGGCTCGGTCGTCAGGTTCAGGTCAATCGAGAACACGCTGCCCTTGCCGACAACGCTTTCCACCTCGATGACGCCGCCCATCAATTCGACCAGCCGCTTGCACACGACCAGGCCGATGCCGGTGCCTTCCTCAACGTTCCCCTTGTGGCCGAGACGGTTGAACGGCTGGAAAAGCTGCGCGAGTTGGTCCGGACTCAGCCCGTCGCCGGAGTCCCTGACATCGATGCGGATGCGTCCCTCGGTGCTCGCGACGCATTCGACGACAACCGTTCCATCCACCTTGTTGTACTTGATCGCGTTCGACAACAGATTGATCAGGACCTGCTTCACCCGTGTCCTGTCGGCCTGGACAAAGTACCGCATTCCCATGAGCGGAAAGGTGACGCTGATGCCGCGTTTCTGCGCCTGCGGCTCGATCATCGTCCGGCACTCCTGCATCACTTCGGACAGCGATATCGGCTCCAGCGATAGCGACAGCTTCCCCGACTCGATCAGCGCGAGATCGAGGATTTCGTTGATCAGGTCCAGCAGGTACCACCCCGCCTTGAGGATCTGATCGACGCATCGCTTCTGGCTTACCGTCGGCGCCGGCGAACCCGACTCGATCAGCTGGGCAAAGCCGAGGACCGCGCTGAGCGGCGTGCGCAGCTCGTGGCTCATGCTGGAAAGGAAGTCCGATTTGGCGAGATTGGCCTTTTCTGCAACGGCCATCGCATCGTGCAGCGCCAGTTCGACCTGCTTGCGCACCGAATTGTCGGTGCCGATCAGCAGGTAGCCGATGATGTCGCCGTAGTCGTTGCGCAATGCGGTGATCGACACGATGGCAGGAAAGCGGCTGCCGTCCTTGCAGATATAGGTCAGTTCGTAAATGTCCTCGATGCCGCGCGAAGCCTTGAAGACCAAAGCCTCGAATCCCGGCGTGATCGTCGTGGCGAGTTCGGCGCTCAAGGTCTGCGCGCGCGCCATCACTTCCTGCGGATCGTGGATGTCGCTGGGACTGATCTTGTTGACGACCTCGGCGGCTTGATAACCGAGCATGCGTTCGGCGCCGACGTTGAACAACTGAATGATGCCCTTTTCGTCGGTGGCGATGATCGAGAAATTGGCGCTGGTCAGAATCGCGTTCTGCAGGGCTCCCGTCTTGAGCAACGCTTCCTGACGCAGCCCTTCGACGATGCGATCCGCCTTGCGGGCGTCGTCGAGCAGGAGCGAATCGCTTCGTTTTTCGAGCATTTGCGGCCTTCGTGCCAAGCGTACATTGAGGTGGAGGCGGTTTCCGGCGTCTCCGGAAGGGGTTAACCGCGCGCGCGGAAAAGCAAAGTCCTCCACCAACAGCAAGAAATCATCTTGCCTCGGTGCGGTCGCCGTCTGTACGCTAGGACACGTAGGGGATAAAGCGGCGTGACCAGGGCTTCAAATTGCCTGCTTCGGGCTTACCGGGAGCGCTCGCCGGGGCAACATCATCGCGAGGGCGATGAAAACGATGATGCCCACCACGCCGAACGCAGCCTCGACGTTGAGCAGCCCGGCCGCGCCCCAGCGCGTATGCGCCCAGCCATCGATCAGCGTCATGTACGCGATCGGCATGTTCGACAGCGAAGCGTACAGGTTGTACTTGGTCGCCGCCGCGCCGAGGCCGATCGTTTCGAGCACGACCGCGGTGAAGCCGGCGTAGGTCAGCCCTTGGATGAATGCGTAGATCTGCGTGAACACGACATACATCGTCTCGGTGCGCGGCGCCATGGCCATCGCGACGGTGCTTATGGCCATCAGCAGTCCATACAGGATGTACGCCGTCTTGCGGTCCATCCTGTCGGCGCCGTAGCCACCAAAAACACAACCCAGCGCGGAGACGATGCCGCTGAAGACTCCCGTCGCCAGCGCCACGGTGTTCGCGCTGGCGTGCCAGTCGTCGGCGACCGCCGACCACAGATTGGACGCGGCGCCGGAGCCGATCGGAAGAAAGCAAATGAGGAGCGCGAGAACGCCTGCTCGCGCCCTCACCACCTGCCACAGATCCTTCAACACCGCGATCAACTGGCGACCGTAGCGGTCCGTGCGCGCGAGCGGCGGCGGCTCGGGGACGAACCACAGCGCCGCGCAGCACAGTGCACACGCGACCGCGATCACTGCGGCGGCCATCCATGGATCGGGCAGCGTTTGCGCGAGCCACAGGCCGGCGCCGCCGCCCAGCCCATTGCCGCCGAGGTTGCCGGCCTGGAACCATCCGCCGGCGCGACCCTGCAATTCCGGCGGCGTGTTGTAGACCATCAGGCTTTCGGTCGCCATCGCCAGAAATGTCGACGCGACGCTCGAGACCAGCACCGCGGCATACAGCAGCGGCAGCGACGCCGCATCGGCCGGAACCGCGCCGGTCACGAAAATACCCAGCGCGCTGACCAGACCCGCGAGCAGATACCAGGTCTTGCGCGACAGCGTCATGTCCGCCACGGGTGCCCACAGGAACTTCCAGGTCTGCGGGATGTAGCTTGCGGCGATGAGGGCGGCGACTTCCTCCACGCTGACGCCGGCCTGCGTCAGCTGATAGCCGATCGCCACCGACAGGTACCCGCCCATCGCGCCGAACGGAACGATCAGGAAGAGGAATACGCTGGGGTGGGTTCGGCGCATCGGTAGTTTCGACTTGTCAGGATCGCCTGGGCGATTGTGTTGGCCGCAAGGATAGCAGTCCCACGCTTGATCGCGACTTGCCTGCGGCTATTTGCGTCGGTACGCTAAGACGCTTTCTGACCGATAAGACAACAGGCAATCAAGGCTTCGACCATGGCACGCATCTTCGTCACCGGATCCGCAGACGGCCTCGGGCAGCTGGCCGCGCGACGCATGGTCGAGGATGGCCATCGCGTCGTTCTGCATGCGCGCAACGACAAGCGCGCGAAGGAAGCGCTCGCGGGAGTGCCTGGCGCGGAAACCGCGATTGCCGGCGATCTCTCCAGCATCGCCGAGTGCAAGCGGATCGCCGAACAGGTCAACGCGCTCGGCGTGTTCGACGGCGTGATCCACAACGCCGGCGTCTATTTGCAGCCGCGCCGGATCGCGACCGTGGACGGTCTGCCGCAGGTGTTCGCGATCAACACGCTGGCGCCCTACATCCTTACCGCGCTGATCCGCAGGCCGAAGCGATTGGTCTACATGAGTTCAGGCTTGCACCGAAGCGGCGACCCGAGCCTCAAAGACCTGACCTGGAGCGAGCGGAAGTGGAACGAATCGAGCGCGTACGCGGACTCCAAGCTATACGATGCGATGCTCGCGTTCGCGGTCGCGCGCAAGTGGCCGGACGTTCTTTCCAACGCAGTCGATCCCGGCTGGGTGCCAACCAAGATGGGCGGCCGGAACGCGACGGACGACCTGGATGCGGGCGCGGAGACGCAGGCGTGGCTCGCGACGAGCGATGATCCGGAGGCGATGGTTAGCGGGGAGTACTTCCATCACCGGAAGCCGCGCGCGCCGTTGCCTGCGGCGAGGGACAAGAAAATTCAGGAGCGGCTTATCGGGGAGTGCGCGAGAGTTTCCGGCGTGCCGTTTCCCGACTAATGGGGAACATGGGAACCGCTACGTCTGCTATCGACCAAGACCGGTCGATCGCATTATTTCCCCAAAGCGGCCTCTCGGCGATGCTTCGAACCAAAATCGGTCATGGGATGATAATGGGGGCACTGACCCGTGGGCACGACCCACACCTCGTATCGGACCGTTTTGTACATGAACGAGAAACTGGCCATAAGGGCTAACCCAGTTCCACTGGGAAGTCTGGCAAACGCGGAGCAGGTGAAGTTTGCAGATCGACGTTCTAATCAATTGCAGTGTTAAGGATCTGATCCCGTCAGGAGGTTAATTGTGAAATGGGCGGCTATGTATTTCGTTGGTTTTGTTATCCTCATCGGCGGCGTTCTGGCCGCGCTCTGGAAATTGGGTATTCTGGATAGCATCGGCACAACGTGGACAGTGATCGGAGTCGTGATTGCAATCGGCCTCGGCATCATCATTGCAGTCTCCCATAGTGGCAGCAAAGAAAACATCGAAATCAACCGGAAGTGACCAGCTCGTGCACGGTTCCCATATCTCATAACCAGTGGATCACCAGTTGGTTCGCCAAGAGTCAATCGGTAGTCGGCTATGTCCGGCGAATACAGAGTGGGCTCCGTTATTGCGCTCGACGTCCATGGTGAATTCTCCGTGACCGAAACCGAGCGGCATCCGACCAGCCGCGCGCTTGTCGCGAGCTTCCTCTTCACCGACCTGGTCGGATATTCGAAGGGGACCGCGGCCGAGCAGTATGCTGCCAAGGCCACGCTGTCGTCGGTTCTGCGCAGGAACCTTGCAACGCTCCTCGACGTCGACTACCGGATCAAGGACACCGGCGACGGGGCGCTGATCGCGTTCACCTCCAGTCCCGAGCACGCGCTCTACATGGCACTGGCGATCGCCGAGGATTTCGGGCAAGCCGCGGGCGCGGCGGGCTTTCCGTCGAATCGCCTGCGCACCGGTCTTCATCTCGGGTCGGTCAAGGAGTCGACCGACCTCGAAGCGCGGCCCAATTTCGTCGGCGATGGCATCAACGCCGCCAAGCGGATCATGGATTTCGCGGAGCCTGGGCAGATCACGGCGTCGCGCGCCTTCTTCGAGGCTGTCGGCAGCCTGGACTCCGCGTACGCCGAACTGTTCAGACATATCGGCGCTCCGGACGACAAGCACGGGCGGGCGCACGAGTTGTACGCGGTCGCGCCGAGTGCGGCGGTCCTGCAGAAGCTCAAGCTCGATCTCGCGCCCGCTGCCGATGAGCCGGCGCAATTGGCCGCCAACATTCCCACGCCGCCGAAGGCGCCGAAGCCGCCGCCGAATGCGGCGAGGGCGATTGCCGCCGACACTTCGGCCACGCCGAGCCGTGGTGGTTTCGGTCGCAAGGCGCTGTTTGCCGTCATCGCGGCGCTTGCGGTTGGCGCGGTTTCGCTGTTCGTGGTTAACAAACTGAACGCACCGAGCGATTCGAAGAGCCCTGAAGCGGCAATCGCACCGCCGGTCTCTCCGCCCACGCCGAAGCAGGCAACCGCGCCGCCGGCATCGGACAAGACCGCTAGCGAGTCGCAAGCGCCGCCCTCCATCGTACCCAAGCCCGAGCCGGCGCCCCCGGTTTCCGCCGCCGGCGTTGCAGCAAGCGCACCGGCCGCCCCCGCACCCGCACCCGATTCGGCGCAGCCGGCGGCCACGCCGACCGCCGCGTCGGCAAAAGCGACTGCGAAGAGCAAGCCGAAGGCCGAGGCATCCTCGCCTGCACCTGTCTCCGCCAGTGCCCCGTCCGAGCGCAGCAGCCCGCGTTGCAGCCGCATCATGGAAAAGGCAACATTGGGCGAGACGCTTACCCCGGACGAAAAGAAGGAGCTTGCAAGCTCATGTCGCTGATTCCGTCGCGGTGCATGACGAGTGGGCTGACCGCCGCCAGCCTGATTGCGGTAATGCTGATTGCTTCATGTGCAGCGCCGCCCGCACCCGAGCGCCCAGCGGCGCCGTCGTCCGAATTGTCGTTCGACGCAGGCGTCGATTACGCGATCGACGATCTGCTGGTCCAGGCGCGGCGGCTGCCGGCATTCGCGCCCTCGACCGGGTTGATCAAGTCCGATGTGCCGCGCGGTGTCATCGCGGTCGACCCTGCCATCGACGGGAATACCGGCCAGCAGACGAATGCGTCCAAAGCCCTCGACTCGCGACTGCTGCAACGCGCCGCAGACAAGTTCGCGCAATTCGACGTGGCCCCGGTCAGCGCGAACACCGTGGGCAAGGCGCAGTTTGTCCTGGCCGGGACCTTGACGCCGATCGACGCGTCGAAGGGCGCCGCCGGAACGTTCCGCATCAGCCTGTCGCTGACCGATATCAAGACGGGGTTCGTTGTCGCACAATCCGCGGCGAGGGTGCGCAGCGAGGGAATCGACACGACGCCGACCGCTTTCTATCGGGACAGTCCATCATTGACCAAGGATCGGGTCGTCGAGGGCCAGATCAAGACCGCCGAAACGCCGGTCGGCGGCCCGGCTGACGAGTTCTACATGTCGCGACTGCCGATCGCCGCGTTGATCAGCGAAGCTTCGAAGCTGTACGAAGCCGGCAACTACGCGGAGGCGCTGCGCTACTATGAGTCGGCCGCGTCGCGTCCCGAGGGACAGCAATTGCGTGTGCTCAACGGCCTTTATCTGGTCAACAGCCAGCTCGGCCGCACCGATGAGGCCGAAAAAGCTTTCGCAAAGATCGTCGCCCTCGGCCTTGCGACCAACAGTCTTTCGGTCAAATTCCTGTTCCGCCCCGGCTCGCTCGATTTTCTGGCGGACCCGAAGGTCAGCGGTCCGTACAACATGTGGCTGCGCCTGGTCGCGCGCGAAGTCGCGTCATCCAAGGCCTGTCTCAACATTGTCGGACACACCAGCCGCACCGGTCAGGAGAAATACAACGACACGCTCTCGCTGCAACGAGCGGTCACGATCCAGCGGCGGATCGAGGCTCTGAGCCCCGAGACTGCGGGACGCCTGACGTCGGTCGGGATGGGCTTCCGGGAGAACCTGGTGGGATCGGGCACCGACGATCTGCGCGATGCGCTCGATCGGCGCGTCGAATTCAAGGTTCGAAACTGCTGAAGAAGGCGCGCAACACACCGCAAAATAAGAGTAATCGGGCTCGTCAATAGGGGAGGAACTCACATGGCTTTGCGTTTCATGATTGCCTTGGCTGTTATCGTGCTCGCGGCAACCGGATGTTCGAGCGAGCGTGCCAGCACGTCGGCCTCCCGAATACCCGGCTGGCAAATGAAGCTGGGTGAGGGGACGGTGTCGAGCTACGCCGAGCTCGAAAGCGGCGGCGCACCGACGTCGATAGGAGTTGTCTGGTCCCCAGGCGCGCTGGAGAACTTGCCAAGCAATTCCGACGAGCATCGCTGCTTCGGCCGCGACAAGGAAGGCGCGAAAGTCGCCGACACCATGTGTCAGCACACGCATGAGCTCGTCATTCCTCTGCCGGACGCGGTGGCTCTGCGCACGGACATCCCGTTCAAATGGGTACTGCTGAACTGGAACCCGGCCGGACATATTCCCCCGGGCGTCTACAACTTTCCGCACTTCGACATTCACTTCGAGATGGGGCCGATCGCGGACGTTTTCGCCATCGAACCCGGGCCCTGTGGCCCCGAGATGGTCCGCTGCGATCAGTTCAAGACGGCGAGGAAGCCGTTACCCGTGAACTACATGGCGCCGGATTATGTCGACGTCGAAGCGGTGGTGCCGGCGATGGGCAATCACCTGATCGATACCACCGGGCCTGAATTCGGCAAGGAGCCGTTCACGCGGAGCTGGATCTACGGGGTATACGACGGGAAGGTGATCTTCTACGAAGCGATGGTCACGCGCGCGTACATGCTGAGCAAGCCCAACGGTTGCCTGCCGATCAAGGCGCCGAAGGCGTTCGCGACGGCGGGGTTCTACCCGACCGAATATTGCGTGCGGCACAACGCGACCACGGGCGAGTATTCGGTGTCGATGGAGAAGTTCTCGCGTCGCGAGGCAAGCGCGCCGGAGGTGGCTCCGGCGAAGGGGTAGGTCAGATCGAGGCTTGCCGAGACACCGGGGCCGCAGGGTCCGGCACCGACAATCTGCGCGACGCGCTCGATCGGCGCGTAGAATTCAGGGTTCGAAACCGCTGACGCTACGTTCGAGCCGACTCCGCCGCGCCGTCCGATGGCTTTGAATGGCTCGAATGGTCGGTTTCGTTACCTTGAACGATCGTGCAGTTCGCGATGATCGCGCCATCGACGCTATTGGCCCAATCGACTGTCACGCGGAGCTCGGAAATACGGACACCCAACCGGGATTCTACACCTCGGATAATCGCACCGAGCAGCGGCGCTGCCTCGTCGCACAATTGTCGTTCCGCTGCGACATAGCGCTCAAACGTTTTTTCCAGATTCGACATGTCGCTATCTTTCCAAACCTCTGTCCAGCCCTCGAATAGAATCTTTGCGGCGCCCTTGCACACGCTGAGTAAGGATATATTGATGATTTGCCGGCCACAAGTGCAGGATGGCCCTAGGGCGATAGGGCCGTTTGGGCCTTACGTCTAGGCCCGGATCGCGCTTTACTCGACTCCCCGTTTCCAAGGTGCCACCCATGCCCCGCAAGAAGATGCTCTCTCGCAATCGTCCGCGCGATTCAGTCCGCGCCGCGAAACCGCTGCGGCTGCTGCCGAAGGCCGCGACCGGCATTCAAGGGCTGGACGAGATCACCCGAGGTGGCCTGCCCAAGGGACGCACGACCCTGGTTTGCGGCACCGCCGGTTGCGGGAAAACCATGTTCGCGATGGAGTTTCTTGTTCGCGGCGCGCAGCAATACGGCGAACCTGGCGTGTTCATATCGTTCGAAGAGAGCGCCGAGGATCTCGCCCAGAACGTCGCGTCGATGGGGTTCGACCTCAACGCGCTGATCGCGCGCAAAAAGGTGGTGGTCGATCACATACGCGTGGTCAAAAGCGAAATCGAGGAGACGGGCAGCTTCGACCTCGAAGGACTGTTCATCCGGTTGGGGCTCGCAATCGATTCCATCGGCGCGAAGCGCGTTGTTCTGGACACCCTGGAGGCACTGTTCGGGGGGTTCTCGAACGCGGCGATTCTTCGTGCGGAAATCCGCCGGCTGTTCGAATGGCTGAAGGAGAGAGGCGTGACCGCCATCGTCACCGGTGAACGCGGTGATGGCGCGCTGACCCGGCATGGCCTCGAGGAATATGTTTCGGATTGCGTCATCCTGCTCGATCACCGCGTCGTAAACCAGCTTACCGCCCGCCGGTTGCGTATCGTCAAATACCGCGGCTCGGTCCATGGCACCGACGAATACCCGTTCCTCATCGGAGCCACTGGTATTTCGGTCGTTCCGATAACGTCGATCAGGCTGGACCACCGCGCGTCCAGCGAAGTCGTCAGCAGCGGGGTTCCGACGCTGGACAAGGCACTGGGCGGGGGAGGGTTCTATCGCTCCAGCACCATCCTGATTTCCGGCGGCGCCGGCACCGGCAAGAGCAGTCTCGCCGGACATTTCGTGGCCGAGGCCGGCGGCCGACGCGAACGATCGCTGTATATCGCGCTCGAAGAGTCGCAAAGCGAGATCGTTCGCAATATGAAATCGATCGGTCTCCAGCTCGCGCCGCTGGTCGCCACGGACATGCTGCGCTTCCACGTCTCGCGGCCCACGGCGCAAGGACTGGAAATGCACCTCGCGATGATTCACGAGCTTGTGGTCGACTACCGGCCACAGGTCGTCGTTGTCGATTCGATAACGAGCTTGCTGTCGATGGGTTCCATTTCGGAAGTAACCTCGATGATCGTGCGTCTTGTCGATTTTTTCAAAATGAACGGCATTACCGCGGTCATGACGGCGCTGATCCCCACTGGGGAGGAAACCGAGACGACCGGAGTCAACGTCTCTTCGCTGGTCGACACATGGCTTACCCTGCGCAACAGCGAAATCAAGGGAGTGCGCGCGCGTGCGCTGTCGGTGGTCAAGGCTCGCGGGATGGGGCACTCGAATCAGCTCCACGAATTCGTGATGTCGAAAAAAGGCGTCGAGCTCAAGAGCGATGCATGGTCCCGAAAGTACGCATGAGCGCTCAAACCAAAAAACTGCCCGGCAAGCAGCGCTCGTCGGCACCGGCCACGGTCGTGCTGTCCCTTTATATCGCGGGGGACACTCCCAAATCCCGGTCTGCGCTGAACAACCTGAACAAAATCTGCGTCGAGCACCTGAATGGACGCTATCGCATCAAGGTGATCGACCTGCTGAAGAATCCGAAACTGGCGCGCGACCACCAGATTCTGGCTTTGCCTACACTCGTTCGCCAACTGCCGCAGCCGATTCGCAAGATCATCGGCGATTTGTCGAATACCGAGCGCGTTCTGGTGGGTCTTGGTATCGAGTCGACCAAATGAGCACTCCGCGGAAAAAAGGCGCCAAGCCGTCGCGATCGCGGCCCGGGGCCGCAGCGAGACCCGCGAGGACCGGCCGATCCGGTCCGAGGCGACCTGCCCGGCGGAAGCCGGTGACCGAAGCCGAAGCGACACTCGCTGCGATACGCGCCGGCCAAGTAGATGCACTGGTGATTCAGAACGCGGAGTCCGAGCGGATCTATGCGCTGAAGACATTCGATGAGCTGGAGCAGACCCAGGCGGCGCTCGAGAATGCCGGCGTCGAGCGCCGGCGCACGCGCGCACAGCTCCAGGCGCTCGCCGAAGAAAGAGAGCGCCTGTTCCAGGACATGCACGACGGATGTATCCAGTCCATTTACGCCGTGGGTCTCAATCTGGAAGCCTGCATGGGCATAATGCAGGCGAATCCGAAGAAGGCCGCTGAAATAGTCGCGGACGCCACCGCCAGTCTGAGCCTGGTGATACAGGAGTTGCGGTCTTTTATTACCGGGCACAGATTGCAAATCGCCAAGGGTGAAGATCTGCGATCACAAATCGAGAAGACGGTCCAGGCCGCGGGCAATCAAGGGATGTCATTTACCGTCGACATCGATGAGAGCGCCATGAGGGCGCTCACTTCGGAGCAGGCGCTGCATATGCTCCAAATTGCCAGGGAAGCCATCAGCAATGCCACCCGGCACGCGAACGCGCGGTCCGGTCGCGTATCGCTGCAGACGAGACGAGGCGTGGTCTGCCTGGAAGTAAGTGACGATGGACGCGGATTCATGGTCAAGAAAGTCAACGCCCGCGGGCTTGGATTGCATCACATCGACGCCCGGGCACGGAAGATGGGCGCCACCGCGCAGGTCACCTCGGCGCCGAATCAGGGGACGCGAATTGTCGTAAAGCTCGGCAGGACGCGCTAGCTACTAGTGGCGGCAAAACCAAAAATCAGGCTGATGCTCGTCGACGACCATGAGGTCGTCAGGCTTGGGTTGAGAGCACTGTTCAGTCAAACGGGAAGAGTCGAAGTGGTCGCCGAAGCGGGAACCGTCGCGGACGCGATAGAACGGGCGGCGAAGCACCGTCCTGATCTGGTGCTGATGGATTTGCGCCTGCCCGATGGCACCGGCCTGGACGCGTGTCGCGACATTCTGTCAGCCAATCCAGGGACGCGCGTGCTGTTTCTCACGTCGCATTCGGACGAAGAGGCTGTCACATCGACGATCCTGGCAGGAGCTGCCGGGTACCTTCTGAAAGAGATCGGCTCCAAGGCGCTGATCAATGCCATCGAGACGGTTTACGGCGGCGAATCGATACTCGACCCCAAGGTGACCAGGGCCGTCCTCAACCGTATGTCGCTGTTGGCCACGGGCGTTGTCGCAAGGCGCGCAAACGACGAAAAGCTGTCTCCGCAGGAGCGGCGGATTCTCGGATTGGTCGTAGAAGGAAAGACCAACAAGGAAATAGCCAAGGCCCTTGCTCTGAGTGACAAGACCGTCAAGAACTATCTCAGTAACGCCTTCCAGAAACTCAATGTCCGCCGCCGTTCCCAGGCGGCCGCACTTTTCGAGCGCGACAAAATGGCGCCGGGTTAAAATCGAATCCCCGCAGTACGGAAGACTTGGATGACTCAGTCGTTCCCCGCAGAAAGCTCCGCCAGGCGTCTCCGCACGCTGATCGACGCCCGCAACATCCTCGTCCTCCCCGGCGTGTTCGATGGCTTCAGCGCACGGCTAGTGGAGAAGATGGGCTATACCGCCGCGTTCATCACCGGCAGCGGTATCAGCGAGTCGCGGCTTGGCCAGCCCGACGTCGGGCTGATGGGCCTCGAAGAAAACGTCGCGGCGGCGCGCGCGATCGCGGCTTGCTCGAATCTGTTGCTCCTGGCTGACGCCGACACCGGCTACGGCAATCCGGTCAACGTGCATCACACGGTGCGCGCGTTCGAGCGCGCGGGTGCGGCCGGCCTGATGCTCGAGGACCAGGTGTGGCCGAAGCGCTGCGGTCATCTGAAGGGCAAGGAAGTGATCTCCGCGGACGAAATGGTGCAGAAGATCCGCGCCGCGGCGGACGCTCGAGTCGATCCCGATTTCGTCATCAAGTCGCGCACCGATGTGCTGGCGACGCACGGCCTCGCCGAAGCCATCCGCCGCCTTAACCTCTATGCGGAAGCGGGCGCGGACCTGCTGTTCGCCGACGCGGCGATGTCGGCTGACGACATCGGCACGATCGCCAAGAACGTGGTGAAGCCGGTGTCGGTCAACATGGGCTTCGGCATCCGGCAGCGCTCGACGACGCCGCTGCTGTCCGCGCGGCAGTTGCAGGACCTCGGCGTGGCAGTCGTGATCTATCCGCGCCTGCTGACCGCGTGCGCGCTGCAAGGCATGAAAAACGGGCTCGAACTGCTCAGACAATCGCTCGACAGCGGCAAGGTCGTCGATCGTCCCGACGCGCTGGTCTCGTTCGAGGAGCTGCACGACATCATGGGCATGCACGAGGTCGAGGAGCTCGAGCAGCGATTCCTGACGCCCGAGCAGCTGGAGACCAAATACGGCAGCGAGCGCAAGGCCGCGATCATGCCGGACGCCAAGCCGGGGAGCCCAGCGGGGAAACCGAAGCAAGCCGCCTGACCATAAGCGCGGGGTCTCGCGCCGCTCAGGCGCCGACTGCGATCGCTCTAGTCACCGCTTGCCATGGTGGGCAAAGGTAGCGGTGCCGTCTCGTCGACGAGCGAAAATGAGGTCCAGATGTATTCGAATTGCTGCTGGAGCGGCTCGCTCAAGCGCATCCGGTAGGTTGCGTTGGATGAAAGCAGCGTCACATCCGAATCGGTCCTGAAGTCGTGTGCGGGAAGCAGCAGCGTCTTGATCGGCATCGTCGGATATTCCGCACTCGGCGGCAGGTAAAGCGCCGCGAAGCACCTCGACGCAGAGTTCGGCTCTTCGGCGATGGACACATCGCCATCGCGATCGGTCACTTTGACAAAGCGAGGCTCGCGTCCGAGATGCTCGACGCCGATCTCGACATAGTCGACCATAAGCCGCCTGAACCAGCGTACGACCGACACGATCCAGGGCGCAGTGTCGCTTTCGCGAACGGCGATCAGCGACCCCGGGATCACGCCGTTCAGATTGTCGATCTGCGCGCGCATGCGACAACCCGAGTCGCTTCGGTCCTTGACCTGCCAGATTTGCGAAGGCGTGTCGTTCCTGTGCAATTCGTCCACGATGTAAGGAAAGCCCGCGATGGCCTGGACCGCCAGGGCAACGGACGTCCGCTCCGCGCGGCGCTTGATTTCGACCGCGTTCGGGGCGAAGAGAAGCGCGAGTTTTTTCAGCAGCGCGAGCTGCCCGGCGCGCGACGCAGGGCTCGCCCCATCCGGAAGGGTGGCGCTGTCCCGCAACGAGGCCATTTCCTGGTCGATCACTGCTCGCAACGGCGAAGAGTCGAAATAAAGCAGATCGCCTGCCGGGCGATCGCCTCCTCCGGCCGGGGCCCGTTTGAGCCCATCGGTGCCGCCCAGGTCAAGCACAAAACCCTTCGACTCGATGCGAACGCTACGGTTGGCTTGCGACAGTCGCAGCTCCGGCCCGCTGCACCAGCGGGCAAACCAGCGATACGCCCATAGCGCTTCACGAGGCGAGAACCGGCCGTTGTTCATCGCCTCCAGCAACAGGATCTGCAGATACTGCTGCTCCAGCTCTCCGATCGTCCGCCCAAGGCGCTTCAGCAAATCCCTTTCATGTGCAAGCCGATAGATCTGATGCAGCTGTTTCCATATTTCCGGGCTACGCTTCTTGTATCGGAGCAAGCGCAGCAGCAATTCGACTTTCCGGTGATGGAAGAGCTGAACCCGGACCAACGGCTCAGGGTCGGTCCAGTAGTCGTTGGCGAGCTTCGCAACGTGGCCCAGAAAATATTCGTGTGCCTGGCAAAACGACTGGCTGAGCCGCAACGCGGCATTCCAGGCCTTCCATTCGAACGAGCCTATCTGCGCGTCGCCCTCAACGTACTGGGTCAGCAGCAGATCGATCACCGGCTGTGTCTGCCGTTCCAGCGCAAGAAGGCCTTCGAGCCGGCTGATTTGGGGTTGGCCATCTCGGATGAGCCCCGCGATCGCCTCGCAAATCGCCTGCTGCGTCTCGATTGGGTCGGCTTGTACGGCATGGAAAAGAGTCTCGCCCACCATCCCTTTGATCGGGTGGTCGTCGCGCTCTGATTGAACCGGCGAAAGTGTTGCAGACAAGCTCACGTTCGAATCCCCAAGGACAAATTCCGGGCTATGACCGGATGTAGCACAGGGTATGCCAAGCGCGTCCCCGGCCATCTCCTGAGGGTGACCAGGAGCCGGTGAGGGCAAAGTGACGCAGAACGTCGAAATCGCTTGCCCGCTCTGTAGTGTGCAGCGTCTGCGATCGACGTGTGATAATTCCCCGGCATGATCGCTAAAACTACCCGCACGTTGCTTGCCGCCATCGGACTCGCATCGGCCAGCGGATGCGCGATCGCGGCGGAGCCGGCCGGCGCCGCGACCGCCACCACTTCGTCGCTCGCCTCAGGCCTCGACCTCAGATACGTCGATCCCTCCGTCCGGCCGCAGGACGACTTCTATCGCGCAGTCAACGGCAAATGGCTCGATACCTTCGAGATGCCGGTCGACAAGGCACGCTACGGCTCGTTCGACAAGCTGCGCGAAGACACCGAGCTGCAGCTCAAGGCGATCGTCGAAGAAGTCGCGAAATCGACGGATGTCGCCCCGGGCTCCGAGGCGCAGAAAATCCGCGATCTGTACAACAGCTTCATGAACGAGGCGAAGATTGAGGACGAGGGTATCAAGCCACTCGCCCCTCTTTTCGCGCGCATCGACGCCGCCAAGGACAAAGGCGACGTCGCGGCACTGCTGGCGAGCTTCAACGTCCGTCGAATCGATGCGCCGTTCTCGCCGGTCGTCCATCAGGACAACCGGGATTCCAGCAAGTACGTCGTCGACCTTCGTCAAGGTGGGCTGGGCCTGCCCGATCGCGATTACTACCTCGACGACAAGTTCAAGGACGTGCGCGCACGATACGCGACGCATGTCGAGAAGATGTTCCGCATGACCGGCGATCTCGATGCGTCTACGACCGCGCGGGAGGTCATCGCGCTCGAGTCCGAGTTGGCCAAGGTGCAATGGACGCGAGTCGAGAACCGTGACCCGGTCAAGACCTATAACAAGGTTGAACTGGCGCAGCTTGCCGTTCTCGCGTCCGGCATCGACTGGAAGCGCTGGCTCGCCGATTCGGAAGTCCATTCGCGCGTCGACTACCTGATTGTCGCGCAGCCCAGCTACCTGACCGGCTTCGCCAAGCTGCTCACCGACACACCACTGCCGGTGTGGAAGGCGTATTTCAAGTGGCAGTTGCTGAACGACGCCGCTCTATATCTGCCGCAGGCTTACGTCGACGAGCAGTTCGCCTTCCAGGATACGGTGCTGCGCGGCACGCCGGAGAACCGGCCGCGCTGGAAGAGAGGCGTGGAATTCATCGATACATCGATCGGCGAAGCTCTGGGCAAGCTCTACGTCGCGCGACATTTCCCGCCGCAGAACAAAGCCCGCATGGAAACGCTGGTCGGCAATCTGCTCGCGGCGTACAGGCAGAGCATCGATGCGCTGGACTGGATGAGCCAGGAGACCAAGACCGAAGCCAAGGCGAAGCTCGCCAAGTTCACGCCCAAGATCGGCTATCCAACGCAATGGCGCGACTATACGAATCTGACCGTCGCCAAGGACGACCTCGTCGGCAACTGGATGCGAGCGCAGGAATTCGAGTACCGGCGCAACATCGCCAAGCTCGGCAAGCCGATCGACCGCAACGAATGGGGTATGCGGCCGCAGACGGTCAACGCCTATTACAGCCGGGAGAAGAACGAGATCGTCTTTCCTGCGGCGATCCTGCAGCCGCCGTTTTTCAACGTGGCTGCCGACGATGCCGTCAACTACGGCGGCATCGGGGCGGTGATCGGCCATGAGATCAGCCACGGGTTCGACGATGGCGGCAGCCGTTTTGACGGCGACGGCAACCTGCATCAGTGGTTCACCGCGGACGACCTCAAGCGCTTCAGGGACAAAACGCAGGCGCTGGTCGCGCAGTACGACCAGTACGAGCCGGTGCCCGGCTTTCACGTCAACGGCGCGCTGACACTCGGCGAAAACGTGGCCGACAATTCGGGCCTGGCGATCGCCTATCGTGCTTACAAGATCTCGCTTGCGGGCAAATCCGCGCCGGTCATCGACGGCATGACCGGGGAGCAGCGCCTCTACTACGGCTGGGCGCAGGTGTGGCGCGGCAAGTCGCGCGTTCCGGAGACGATCCGACTGATCAAGGTCGACCCGCATGCGCCGCAACAGGTGCGCGGTCTCGCGACGCTGCGCAACCAGCCCGGATTCTACGAAGCCTTCGGAGTCAAGGAAGGCGACAGGATGTATCTGCCGCCCGAACAGCGCATCACTCTCTGGTAAGCAGGTAGTTCGGGCCGCGGCGCCCGGCCGCTAGCCGCTCAGGGCCGCGACTGTGCGGTTTGCGAAATCGATACGGTCTGCGAGAACTCGCAAGATGAACTCGTCGAAGGCGCTGGCCAGATCCGGGCGCTCCTTCCGCATCCGCTCGAAGTTGGTGCGGCTCATCGTGAAGATGGTGGCCGGCCCGTCCGATGATACCGTGGCGGAGCGCACGGAGTGCCTGAAGAAGCCCATCTCACCCAATACTGTGTGGGTCGTGATATGCCTCACTCGCAGGCTCTCGCCGTTTTCGATTGCGATGTCGATTGCAAGATTGCCGGCGGCGACAAGATCGACGGTGTCTGCGGGCTCGCCCTCGCGATAGAGAATTTGTGGCCCATCGGCATCCTTGCGCTCGAGATAGCTGACGAGGTCTGCGGCCCTGACGGCCGTACCGAGTTGATGCTGAAGCCACGACTCGAAGCTGGCGAGATCCTTCTGCGTACCGAGATTTGCCTTGGCGACCAGACTGTCCTCACACCACGCTAGCGCGAGATTGAGGTCGGCAAAGGCCCGGTGCCGGCTCTTGCCGCCGAAGAGGCCGCCGAGTTGCAAGGTTGCACGCAGCCCCGGTGGCAGCGAAGAGTAAACGAGCGTGACGTAATGTTTATTGCAAAAATTGCGCAACTTGGCTAGGCCGGCGATCGCGGAGGAATCCGCGCCGGACACCATACCGAAGTCAAGGATCACGTATGCAACCTGGCCCCGTGCCAGCGCCTGGATATCATCGCGGACGCGCTCGAACACGCTCTCGGAAGAGCCAAAGAAAATGAAACCGGAAAGCCAGTAGAGTTGGATGGCATCGCCGGTCTCACGCAAGTGTCTGGACACGTCCGCCGATCGGTCGACATAGCTTGCGAACATTGTCCGCGTCACGTGTCGGCGCACGACGCCCAGGCGCGCGTAGCTGATGGCGAACATCACGCAGGCACCCACCAAACCAACCAGCACGCCGATCAGGTAGCCGTACTCAACGCACGCGATCATGATGCCGACGGCGAGAAGCAGATCCAACCACGCGCGCTGAGCATAGGGTCGCCCCAGGGCGTCGATGAGGAATGTATAGCCGAGGTAGAGAATGAGGCCGGCGACAATCGGAACAGGTATCAGTCCCGGCAGATTCAAGTTTGCAATGCCTACGGCGCCGAGAAAAACGCCGCACATGGCCCCGCTCATCCGCGTCGCGCCGCCCGCATGCTCGAGCAAACGGCTGGTACCGATCTGAAGACTTGCGAGGATGCCGCCGAACGGCGCGGCAATCAGGCTGGCAATGCCGTGCGCGCGAAACTCGCGATCAAGATCCCCGGCCGCCTGTCGCGTGACCTCGATGCTCGACACCTTGGTCACAAGCGAGATCAGTGCCACGACCGTGACAGCGAGCAACTCGGGGATGAGGCTCAACATCGTCGACCATGTAAGGTGCGTTGTACGAGCGGCTTCAAGGGGTGACCATTCGGTCAGGCCCTTGAGCGAAGGCAGGTACCAACCATGCTCAGGGCCGGAAAGGCCAAGCCGGCGGAGCGAGATAGTGCCAACCACCCACATCGTGAGAAGTGCGGCGGGTATCGCAAACGGTGACTTCGCCCAGCGGCGCACGGCCAGCAATACCATCAGAGCAACGACGGCGGCGCCGAACCTCGCAACCGAAATCTCGCTCCAGCTTGAGCCGAGACTGCTGAAGGCGAGCGCGTGGCCGGTCGTCATCCGGACAGCGCCGGCAACCAGGAGCCAGCCGGTAGCGGCCAGGAATCCGCCGACGACGAAATAGGGCACGAATCGGAAGTACGAACCGCATCGTAAGGCTCCGAGACCAAAGAACAATGCACCCGAAAGCACAGTGGCGGCTGTGAAAATCAGCATTACGGTCTGAATGGCAGACTGTGCGCTGCCACCGGACGCGAAAACGGCGGACGCGGCGCTCGCGCTCAACAGCACTAGAACGGCTCCGGTCGGCGAATCGATGCCTGTTGCAAGCGGCGGCAGTGACGTATTCAATGCGATCCAGATGCCGCCGATGCCGCTGCCCACCAGCATCGCCCAGATCGCTGTCGGAATGCCGGCGCCAAGGTCGCCCGGAAACATCAGCGCGCCGAACGAGACGATGTTGGCAATCAGAACCACCGCCGCCAAAAGCCCTGCGATGATGTCCTTGATGCCATTACGACCCGCTACGAGGATTCGGTACCAACGCCTGGGAAGCGCGCTACCTCGGTTGCGTCCTGGACCCGGATGGCCATTTGCGGCCCCCGGTGCCGTCTGTTCGTTCATGACGAATCTTTCAATTCAGCTTTGCCAAGGGCGGCCGACGTCTGTCACCACTTTACTACCGTAGATCAATCACGGTGAACACCAGCGCCGTATCCCCGTTGTAATCCGGCGCCGCGTCGGCCGGCCTCGCCGCGACCAGCGCCCGTCCTTCGTCCGAATCGGGCAACGGCGAGCGTTCGTACAAGATTAACCTCGGCGCAGTGACCGCGTCGAACGCAATTTCCATCGGCACGTCGCGCCTTCCGATGCCCCAGATGCGCACGAACGTCGGATCCTTGCCCTTCAATTGCTCGATGCTGACGGCCGGCTGACTGTCGAGCTTGATCGACTGCACGCCCGAATTCGGCGCGACCCCGATGCCGATCTGAAAGCCGCCGCGGCCGCTGTGCAGGGTTCCTCGCACCACGGTTATCCCACCCTGCGTCGCGACCTCGTTGACAGTGAAGCTCGATGCCGGCAGGTGCGGCCCGCTCGCGTCCTTGAATCGTCCTTGCGCCTTCAACAGTCCGACCTGGCGGTACTCCTCGTTTCGCTGCGGAAATCCTTGAGCCTTCAGAAATGCTTCGTCCGGCGCGCCTGTAAACCCGATCAGCCAGCGCGGCTTCGCCGCCAGGTCGTCGTAGTAGACGATGTTCAACCCGCGCGGATGGTTCGCCGCATAGCTGGGTGTCTGGCTGGCGATCGCCGCCGCACCCGCGACGACCAGGACGCACAGCGCGCACAGCACGAACGGGCCCCACGCGGCGCGCGATCGATCACCGGCGCTTGCGGCAAAGAACGGCACCAGCGCCAGCGAGAACGGAATCAGCACCAGAATCTTGTACTGGCTCAGGTCGAAGCCGAGCACGAGCTCGAGCCCAAGCAGGAACGCAAGCAAAAAGAAAGCGGCGAGAACGAACCCGACCAGCGCGGTCGCGCGCAGCGAGCGAGTCGGGCGTTTCCGAACGAAAGTCTCGACCCATCCGGCAATGGCGACGCCGAATACCGGCCAAAGGAACGGATACGACGCGCCGCCGATGGTGAGCGCGACGCCGAGCGCGAGCAGCGCAAGCACGATCCAGTTCACCAATAGCAGTGCCCGCGCATCGACGCGCGAGCCGACGATTCCGGCGACGAGCAGCGGAACGAGTATTCCGGACGTCGCCAGCGCGACGCGGGCCGGCCATGGCTGCGGATGGTCGAGCGGATGCACGCCGGGCCAGATGCCCAGCGGATACGACAGCAGCCACCCCAATCCAAACAGCAGTACGGGTACTGCGACCAAAGCAATCACGGCCCGGCCCGTCGCACCCAACGTGAAGGCATCGCGATGGACGACAATCAACCCGACGAGGCCCAGCAGCGCAAGCAACGCGATCGGAACGTTGATCGCGGCCGGCCAGACGACGGTGACGTGCCCGAAGACGTCGAAAAAACTGGCATCGGACGACGCAGTGAGCGTTGAAAGGTCGGTGTCGGCAAGCGCACCGGTGACTTCGAACGCATGCTCGCCGTTGTGCTGCAGTGATCGACGGTCGATATATTGAAGATTGTCCCGGACCGAGTGATAGAGCGAGGCCGAATTCGAGAAGGCGAAATTGAAGCCTGACAATCCCAGCTTTCGATAGACCGAAAAATCCGTGTCGTTGGGCAGCAATTTGTAGACTTCGTAGCTGACCGAGCTCGCCGACGGCCGCGCGACCGCGTGGGCGAAGAGATCCATCAGCCGCGCGTTGCCGGAACCGGTTTCGAACATCATGCTCGGCCCCGACGCGCCGCGCGCCTCGAAGTTGACGACGACTCCGACGCGGCGCATCAGCGGATGGTGGTCCGCGAACGCGCGCGCACCGCGCAAGCCGGTCTCCTCGCCGTCGGTCAGGAGAAAAATGACGTCGTTCCGGGTCGTCCTGGCGGCGAAGCCGCGAGCGAGCTCGAGCACGACGGCGACACCCGCGCCATCGTCGCTGACGCCGGGACCCGCAGGCACGCTGTCGTAGTGCGCGCTTGCCAGCACCGCCTTGCCGTCGCCCGTTCCCTTGTGCACGGCGATGATGTTCTCGACCGAGGTGCAGCCGGGGAAGCGCGGCGCCGTATCGCATTGAAAGACTGCCTGCACTTCGGGCGCGTATCCGGCGGCCTTGAGCTCGGCAAGGATCCGGTCGCGCACGACGGCGTTTTCCGGCGAGCCGGCCGTGTGCGGCCGTTGCTCTTTCAGCAATGCCGACAGCGTCGCGAATGCGTGCTTTTCGGAGAACGCCGTCCGGGTCGCGCCGGATGGCGCGACCAGCTGCGATTGCCACAAATGCAGCAGCAGCGCGGTGATCGCCACAGCGAAGACAAAACCTGCAACGACTCCGAACCGGCTGCTTCGCATCGCCGCCTCCCCGAAGGCGCAATGCTAATCGGTTTTACCCTGGGGCGCGCGCGATCGAATCGTGGGAATCGCGAAAGTTGACAGCGGAATGGGGCCGACCTACGATTTCCGTGGCTGCGAAAGAATGCCAAGCGGGGAGAAGCGCCGGCAATGCATTTCAGCACGCCCTGAGGCTATGAATCCCCTCGACGTCGACAGCGCCGCCGACGTGCGCGACGGCTGGTCCGATTGGGATTACGGCGAAAGGCTGGACGCACTCGCCGCGCTGGCCAATGCCAACCTCGACAAGTACGGATACAACGAGGTGGACGTCTACAACGTCCCCGGCGACGCCGCGGGCCACTACACCGACGGCCAAATCGATCTCGACGACAGCGTACTGACCGACCCCGATCCCGAACCCGGCATCCACGCGACCGATCACGAAACCGTCCACGCGATGAACGATCAGGACGACATCGACGACGACACGAGCTGGTTCGACGAGGACCTGAGCGGACCCTTCACCGAAGAGCAAGCGACGGAGCTCGCCAACCATATCGATGTCGGCGATCAGGCCCGCGTCCTCGACGACGATGGAAGTCTCGGTCGCTGGGGCGGCGGCGGCAGCGGCGCCCAGGGAGGCGGGGGCTCCGAATACGACGCGGGAAACGATGCGCCTCCCACCGAGGATCTGTCGTTCGACATCGACTGGGCCTCGGGCGTGTGGGTCGATTCGACCGCGGCCGACGGCTCTTACTCGGTCGATATCTACTTTGCGCCGATGGACGGCTGGTGAGCGCGTACAAGAAACTGTCCGTCAGCAAGGCGCGCTGGTACGCGATTCACGCCGATGCGCGCGCCGGCCTGTTCCAAGCGCTGCTGGGACGCACGCAAGGGCAGTCCCGGCACCATGTCGCCACCGGCATCCTGACCGCGCTCGACCCCGCCGGATCCCATTTTGTCGAATGGAAGGCGCAGATGATGCGCTTGCAGGCGTCGGGCCTCGAGCTCACCGAGGCGGCAACCCGCCAGGTGGCGTTCATGCACCGCCAGGTATGGCGCACGACGCGGAAGCTCAGCGATGGCGACTGAAGCCATCGGGGTTCTCGATGCGCAGGTCGCGCTGGTTTCCGACCACAGTTACGAGGACGTCGTCACTTCGATGATGCAGCGCGCTCGCCGAAGAGTATGGGTGAGCGTGTTCATGATCGATCTGGCCACACCCGATCCGAAACTGCGCGTCCTGGGCGCCATGCACGAGCTCGCCGCAGCGCAGTGGCGCGGCGTCGACGTCCGCCTGCTGATCGGCGGCAGCCGCGACAACCTGCAGATGGCCGAATGCTCGGCGACGGCGCTGGCCGTCGCAAAGCAGCTCGGATTGACGACAAGGTGGCTGACTTCGCGCAAGTCGCGCGGCAGCCATGTCAAGTTCGTTCTTGCCGACGACGAAGTCCTGCTGGGCTCGCACAACTGGTCGCTATCGTCGTTTGCGCTGAGCACGCAGGACAGCGTTTGGTTCCAGTCGCCCGAGCTCAGCGCCTATCTTTGCGATGCCTTCGCGGCGCAGTGGCTGCGGCGCCCCACGGCCGACGCGTAGTGAACGTCTACCGCATCGATTGGGAAGCGATGGTCGACCGCGTGCTGGTCGACAACCTGGCGGCCGCCGCCGGTCTCGCCCCGGCGCCCACCGTGGCCGCGGCACGTCCGGCGCTTGCGCGCATCCTGGCGTCGTGCGGCGGCTGGCCTTATGCGACCGCGAAGCCGACCGCCCGGGAGCGTCGCGCGTTCGCGCTGCGACTGCTCGGCGACGCGTTCGGCCAGGTCCTCGGGCCGGCGCCGCAACAGGCGCCGGGAATCACGCTGGAGCGAGCGCGCGATGGCATGCGCGCTATCACGCTTGTCATCCGCGTTGAAGTCAACCTGGCCGATGCTGCGGCACTGCAAACCGTCGAGGGCCTGTCGGTGGGACTCGCCGAGGCGATCATCGCGGAACGTTTGCGCGGCGGGCCGTTTGCCAGCATGACCGACCTGGGCGATCGCGTCGAGCACGTCGGCGAAGTGCTAATGCGCAAGTGGGCGCCGGTCATCGGGTTCATGCAGCCGTCGGCGCCGCGCACTGGCGCATTGGGCGATCCGGCGCGTGATCTGCAAGTATTGGCGGCAGAGCAGACCTTCGGCGAGCCGGCGGAACGGCTGGTCCGCGTATTCGAGAGCGTCGCGATGCGCGTGACAACGCAGCTGCATCCGCACACCAAGCACGAGCTGCCCCGCTCGCCGAAAATCGTGCCGCCGCCGGACGCGGCGACGGCATCGCGCACGATTCTGCTTCCCGGCAAGCGCTATTACTACCATGTCAAGGCCGCCATTGCCGAGGCCGGGGAGCGCGTCGATGTGGCGATGTTCCATATTGCGATGCCGGGCAGCACGCACCCGACGCGGCGCCTGCTCGACGCCCTGGCCGCGGCGCACGACCGCGGCGTGCGCGTGCGCGTGCTCGTCGACAGGGACCGGGCAGCCGATCCGTACAACTCTACGGTGATCAACGCGGCCGCCGTCAACTTCCTGCTCGATGCGGGTGTGAAAGTTCATGTCGACGCGGCGCGCAAGCTGCTGCATTCGAAATTCCTGGTCATCGACGCGGACCGCACGATCATCGGCAGCCACAACTGGTCGGCAGGCTCCTACTTCGGTTTCGACGATCTGAGCGTCGACGTCACTTCGCCCGCTTTTGCGCGCGTGACGCGGCAGCGCTTCGAGGATTTGTGGCGCCGCGGCACGGCCGCATCGAGGGATCGTCAGATCTGATATGACGTGGCCGGCGAACTAATAGCGCTTGGTCAGCGTCATGATCTGACCTTCGCGCCGGATGTCCATGCGATTCAGGAAGCTCATGCCGAGCAGGGCGACCGGCAGGCTGTCGCCCTCCATGACGACCGCATCGACGTTGTTCACCGTCAGATCGCCGACGCGCACGGTGTCGAGCTTGACGCGATAGGCCGCTGCTACACCATTGGCAGTCTCCATGATCGCCTTGCGACCCTTGAGATAGTCGAGCCCGAGGCGGCGAGCTTCGCCGGCGGGAAGCGAGATGAACGTCGCGCCGGTATCGATCGTGAATCGGATCGGAACGCCGTTGATCTGGCCGTCGGCGACAAAATGCCCGCGCTCGTCGATGGTGGCCATCGCGGATACGGCAGTGGTCGGCTGCATCCGCGCATGGCCGAGTCCGAGCGCCATCCGCTGTCCCTGGATATCGAACGTCGCGCCGTCGGGCTCGACTGACAGCAGAACGATGCCCTCGCGGGTCTTCTGCCCGACCGACAGCGTCTGCAGCGCGCCGCCGTCGATCTGCACGACGGCCTTGTTCGGGAACAGGCCGACGACGTTGACGTCCAGCGCAAGCGCGCCGGTCGAGAGCAGCACTCCGGCGACTATCGAAGCAATGCGTTGGCGACGATCCATGGTAACGGGGGCGATCGAATCAGTGGTCTTTTTCGGGACGGACCCGCATGATAGTCTTATCCATGCAAACGGCGTGCCAGCGAACGACTGGCCGCGCCCATCCGCACACGACCGTGTCCTCAAGCACCCACGCCGACGCTTCGAAGTCGCCGCTGCCAACCGGCACGGTGACGTTCCTGTTCACCGACATCGAAGGCAGCACGCGCCTGTGGGAGTCGCAGCAGGCGGCGATGCAGGCCGCCCTGCCGCGACACGACGCGCTGGTCCGCCAGTGCATCACGTCGCATGGCGGACATGTGTTCAAGACCGGTGGCGATGCCTTCTGCGCGGCGTTCCATACGGCGCCCGATGCACTGGCGGCGGCACTGGAGTCGCAACGCGCGATCCACGCCGAGCGCTGGCCGGAAGCGGCGAAGCTCCGCGTGCGCATGGCGATCCATACCGGCGCGGCCGAACTCCGTGACGGCGATTATTTCGGTGCCCCGCTCAACCGCGTCGCGCGCCTGCTGGGGGCCGGTCATGGCGGCCAGACGCTGCTCTCCGAGTCGACACACGATCTGTGCCGCGATCACCTGCCGCCGCTGGTCACCGCCAAGGCGCTGGGCGAGCACGGGCTCAAGGATCTCGCGCGGCGCGAAGCGGTGTTCCAGCTCTGCCATCCGGACTTGCCGCAGAGTTTCCCGCCGCTTAAGACGTCGCTCGCGCCGCTCGACCGCGAGACACCGTCGATTGCGGTGCTGCCGTTCATCAACATGTCCCGCGACGAGGAGAACGAGTATTTCGCGGATGGCCTTTCGGAGGAGTTGCTCAATGTGCTGGCGAAAATCCGCGGCCTGCGCGTCGCGTCGCGAACGTCGGCATTCTTTTTCAAAGGCAAGGACATCGACATTCCGACGGTCGCGCAGAAGCTCAACGTCGCCACCATCCTCGAGGGCAGCGTCCGGAAGTCCGGCAAGCGGGTCCGCATCACGGCACAGCTGATCCAGGTCGCGACCGACTCGCACCTGTGGTCGGACACCTACGACCGCGAGCTCGATGACATCTTTGCCGTTCAGGACGACATCGCGCAGTCGGTGGTCAAGGAGCTGCGGGCGGCGCTACTGGGCGAGGGTCTGGGCGCAGTCGCGGATGCGAAGGCAAAGGCCGAGGTGCAGGCAGCGGCAACTGGCCGCGCCGATAATCCCGAGGCTTATCGGCTCTACCTTCAGGGGCGCTATTTCATAGAACGGATGACGGAGGTCGACCTGGCGCGGAGCGTCGATTACTTCCGGCAGGCGATCGCGCTGGACCCGGATTTTGCGCTCGGTTGGGCGGGGCTGTCGCAGGCTTACTCCATCCAGGCGGGTTACGGTTGGGCGCCCGTGACGGAAGGATACGAACGGGCGCGCGATGCCGCCAAGCAAGCGCTGGCGATCGCGCCGGATCTGCCGGAAGGGCACGTCCGTCTCGGACAGGTTCTCGAGAGCCTCGACTGGAACTGGAAAGGCGCCAACGACGAGTATCAGCGCGCGGTCGCACTGGCGCCCGGGAACGCCGACGTACTGCGCGCCGTCGCGAACATGACGCGGATTTTCGTTGGCCCGGATGCGGGTATCGAACTGTTGCGCCAGGCCGCGGCGCTGGATCCGCTGAGTTCATCGGCTCATCGTATGCTGGGTTTGCGCTGCTTTCTGGCGGGCCGCCTCGACGAGGCGACGGCGGCGCTGAAGACGTCGCTCGATCTGAATCCCAAGGCGGGCCTGGTCCATTGTTTTCTCTGCGCCACGAACCTCGCGCAAGGCCGGCCGACCGAAGCGCTCGAGCTGGCTGAGCGCGAGGCGCTGCCGGATTTTCGGTTGCTGGGGATCGCTCTCGCGCAACATGCGCTCGGCCGCAAGGAAGCCTCGGACGCCGCGATGGCGCAATTGATCGAACGCCATGGCAACACCGCCGCCTACCAGATCGCGGAGGCTTGCACCTGGCGCGGTGAACGCGACCGCGTGTTCGAATGGCTGGAGCGGGCCTACACGCAGCGCGATCCCGGCTTGGCGATGACTTCGTCGGATCCGTTCTTCCGGCCAGTGCACGACGACCCGCGGTGGTTGCCTTTCCTGAAGAAAATGGGATTCCCCAGTCGTTGACTGAGAACCATGCCCGACTTCGAAAAACCGCTCGAAACCTGGAACGCACGCTTCGCGCGCGACGATTACCTGTTCGGCGAGGAGCCGAACGCGTTCCTGCGCAAGCACGTGCATTTTCTCCGACCGGCGAGCTCGGTGTTGTGCGTTGCCGACGGCGAAGGACGCAACGGCGTCTGGCTCGCCGAGCAGGGTCATCGCGTCACCTCGTTCGACTTCGCGCCGAATGCGCTGGCCAAGGCGAAGCGCCTGGCGCAGCAGCGCAATGTCAGCGTCGATCAGCGGCTCGGAGATGCCTATACCTGGCCCTGGGCCCCCAGCCAGTACGACGCGCTGGTCGCGGTGTTCATCCAGTTTCTGCCGCCGCACCGGCGCGATGACGCTTTCGCCGGAATGATGTCCGCGGTAAAGCCCGGCGGTCTGTTCCTGCTCGAAGGCTACCGGCCCGAGCAGGTCGACTATCGCACCGGCGGGCCGCCGAAGCGTGAGCACATGTACACCCGCGAGTGGCTGCAAACGACGTTCACCGGCTGGGAGATCCTGGTCCTCGAGGATTACGATGCGGTGATTCACGAAGGGCAGGCGCACGACGGGATGTCGGCGCTGATCGACCTTGTGGCGAGAAAAATAGACGGCTGAGCGCGGGCGGGCGCTACGCCGGTTCCAGGGTCTCAGATCTCGACGCGCGTGCCCAATTCGACCACCTGGTTGGTGGGGACGTTGAAGAAATCGGTGATGCTCCCCGCATTGCGCGCCATCGTCACGAAGACCCGGTCGCGCCATCGGACGACACCTTTGGCACTCGTTCCGGGAACGATCTTCTCGCGCGAGAGGAAGTAGCTGACCCGCATCGGGTCGACCTGCAACCCGCCCGGCGCGCAATGTTCCAGCGCAAGCACGACGTCCGGCTGCTCCATGAATCCGTAGCGCGCCGTGACGCGCCAGCAATCGTCGATCAGGCGCTCGCTCGCGACTCGCCGCGCCACCGGCACCCACGGCGTATCGAGGAACTCGACCGTGAGGAAAACGTTCTGCTCGTGCAGGACCTTGTAGTGCTTGAGGCTGTGCAATAGCGCGTTGGGCGTGGCATTCGCGCTCGCGGTAAGAAACACGGCAGTGCCCGGCACCCGTTGCGGCGGATGCTGGAAAAGCGACTTCAGAAACCCTTCCAGCGGCGGCGACGATCCACTCAAGCGCTCGAGCAGCGTTTCGCGCCCGCGGCGCCAGGTCACCATGATGAAGAATACGATTGCGCCCAGCGCCAGCGGAAACCATCCACCGTCGAGGACCTTGTGCATCGCTGCGGCAAAAAATACGGTATCGATCAGCATGAAGAACGCGGTGGCCGCGACCGAAAGCCACAGCGCGTAATGCCAGCGATAGCGAAGCACGAAAAACGTGAGCAAGGTCGTGACCAGCATCGTCCCCATCACTGCGACGCCGTAGGCGGATGCCAGCCGGGTCGAGCTGCCGAAGCCGACGACCGCGGCCACGACGACCAGCAGCAGGAGCCAATTCACGGCCGGCACGTAGATTTGTCCCATGGTCCGCGCGGACGTATGCAGGATCGTCGTGCGCGGCAGGTACCCGAGTTGGACGGCCTGCTGCGTCATCGAGTACGCGCCCGAAATCGTCGCCTGCGAGGCGATGATCGTCGCGGCAGTGGCGAGAGCGACCATCGGATAGAGAGCCCACCCGGGATAGGCGAGATAGAACGGATTTTCGAGTGCCTCCGGATTTGCAATCAGCAGCGCGCCCTGTCCGAAGTAGTTCAGCACCAATCCCGGCGCCGCTACGCCAAACCAGGCGATGCGGATCGCGCGCTTGCCGAAGTGGCCCATGTCCGCGTAAAGCGCTTCGGCGCCGGTGAAGGCGAGCAGCACGGAGCCCAACACGACGAACGAAGCGAAGCCGTGTCCAGTTACGAATCGCAACGCGTGCATCGGGTCGAGGGCCTTGAGTATCTCCGGCGCCTTGCCGATCTGCCATACGCCGATGGCGCCGAGCGAGGCGAACCACAAAACGCAGACGGGGCCGAAGAACAGCCCGACGATGCCGGTGCCGTAGCGCTGTATGGCGAAAAGCACAATCAGGATGCCGGCCGACAGCGGCACGACGTAGGGCTTGAGCGCGTCGGTTCCGACCTCCAATCCCTCCACTGCCGAGAGCACCGAAATCGCCGGCGTCAGCACCGCGTCGCCATAGAACAGCGCGGCGCCGAAAACGCCGACCGCGAGCAGCGCGTTGCGCAGCCTGGGCCGGTCGCGCACCGACGAAGTCGCGAGCGCGAGCAGCGCCATGATTCCGCCCTCGCCGCGATTGCCGGCGCGCAGCACCAGCGTCACATACTTGAGCGAGACGACAATCATCAGCGCCCAGAAGATCGCCGAGACGCCACCAATGATGTTCTGGGTGGTCAGCGGAATGCCATGCTGGGGATTGAAGGTCTCCTTGGCGGCGTACAGCGGGCTCGTGCCGATGTCCCCGTAAACGACGCCCAGCGCGAGCAGAGAGAGGCCGGCGATTCCATGCCGCCGCGGCGCAGGCTCGTCATGCGCTGCGGGTCCAGGCAGCGCTTCGATGATGGTGTCCATTCCGATAGGCTAGATCACTGCGACTTCCTCCGCACGGACCGCGGCGGATTTTTACGGCAAATTTACGGCAGTGATGCGCTACAGTCATGGCGTGAGCCCAAAAGGACAATGGATCGGCTACGCGTGGGCGGCGGCCGCCGCGCTGGCCTGCACGCTGGCCGGATTCGCGATGCGTCCGCGATTCGACCTTGTCAACGTGGCGATGGTCTACCTGCTCGCCGTGGTGATCATCGCGCTGCGCTTCTCGCGCGGGCCCGCGATTACCGCTTCGGTCCTTTGCGTGCTGGCGTTCGATATTCTGTTCGTTCCACCGCAAGGCGCCCTGACCGTCGACGACGTTCAGTACCTGCTGACCTTCGCCATCATGCTCGCGGTCGCGCTGATCATTTCCCGGCTGGTCGAAAGCGTCCGCGGCCGGGCGGCCGCGCAGGCGGCGCTCGAAATCGAAGCCGAGACCGAGCGGATCCGCAGCACATTGCTTGCTTCGATATCGCACGACCTACGCACTCCGCTGGCCGTCATGGCCGGCGCGTCGTCGAGCCTCGAGGAGAGCGGCGAACGATTGACCGCGCCAGAGCGCAAGGCACTGGCGAAAAGCATCTTCGACCAGGCGCGGGAGATGTCGGAGCACGTCGCCAAGATACTGCAGATGACGCGGCTGGAAATGAGCGCGATCAAGCCGGACCGCGACTGGGCGTCGTTGAGCGAGATCGTCGGGGCGGTTCTGGCGCGCCTGTCCGAGCGCATGGCGGCGCACAGGGTGATTGTCGAGCTGCCCGACGATCTGCCGCTGCTGCGCGTCGACGCGACGCTGATCGAGCAGGCGCTCGGCAACCTGCTCGAGAATTGCGCCAAGCACACGCCGCCGGGAACGATAGTCCGGGTGCGCGCGCAGCGGCGCGGCGAGGAGATCGTCATTACCGTCGAGGACTA
>Ga0207677_10000270_pt1 | contig 39241 bp, 27 predicted proteins | sample KBSMisM42_FD_184311 | JGI IMG/M metagenome (GOLD analysis project Ga0207677, IMG submission 184311) | Miscanthus rhizosphere microbial communities from Kellogg Biological Station, Michigan, USA - KBS Miscanthus M4-2 (SPAdes) (version 2) | ecosystem: Host-associated > Plants > Roots >...
CCGACTTCGTCTCGGGCACCGACAAGATCCTGCTCGACGATGCGGTGTTCACCGGGCTCGGCCTCGGCGCTCTGCCGGCCAATGCGTTCGTCGCCGGCACCCAGGCCGGCGATGCCGACGACCGGATCGTCTACAACAGCGCGACGGGTCAGCTGTTCTTCGACGCCGACGGCAGCGGCGCCGGCGCGCAGGTGCTGTTCGCCACGCTCGACGGCCACCCGCCGCTCAGCGCGGGCGACTTCACCGTGATCTGAAAAGAGGGACGGGCCTGTCCCCCCTCGCCTGCGCCGGGCCGGCCTGCCATCCGCCCATCCCAGCTATCCGATCGAGAACATTCTCGGCACGGCTTCATTTATCACAAGTATAAATAGATAAAGTCAGAGCTCGCTCTAGAAAATGAACCTAGTATTTTTACGGGGAACCTAATATTGACAGGTTCGTTCTCGCTCCAAGTTCATAGTTAATTACCTGCGAGCCGGGCAGACTATTTTCCTCGCGCCGGCCGCATAATTCCAAAATGGATAACTCCGACGACGGCGTCGCTGGTGGCTGAATTGCGTTCAGCCATCTGATCTTTCGCGCCTGTCGCATTCGGCATTGCACAAGGATGCACCCCATGGCGATCGACACTCTCAGCCGGCGCAACGCCGCGGCATCGGACCAGGCCGGCAGCGAGCTGGCAGGCGGAAGCGGCCTGGTCCAGGCGATCGCGGCGCCAGGGCCGGTGACGCTGTTCAACGTCTCTCACACCGTCGTTGGCACGTTCGGCACGATCCAGGCCGCGGTCAACGCGGCGGCCGACAATTACACGATCGAGGTCGGCGCCGGCACCTATGTGGAGCAGGTCGTCATCGACAATATCGACGGCCTGACCATCGTCGCGGCCGTCGGCGCCGTGGTGACGATCCAGGCGCCCGCCGATGTCGTCCAGACCGGAACCAAGGCCAGCGGCCAGGGTGTCGAGGCGGTGGTGACCGTCCTCAATTCGGCCGATGTCACGATCGACAACATCAACGTCTTCGGGCACGGGGCGGCCAACACCGTCACTTCCGGCAACGACTTCGTCGGCGTCTTCTACCGCAATTCGTCGGGCTCGCTGCTGACCGTCGACATCTCCGGGGTTCGCGATCCCTACGAGAACGGCACCACCGCCGGCGGCCACCCGGTCATTTCGGGCCTCCAGCGCGGCCAGGGCGTCCTCGTCAGCAACGACAACGGGCCGCACCTCGCCTTCACCATGACCGGCGGCTCGATCACCGACTTTCAGAAGACCGGGATCAACGTCCGCAACGCCGACCTCGACATTTCCGGCGTGACCATCACCGGCGGCGGCGCCCAGACGATCAATGCGCAGAACGGCATCCAGGTCCAGCTTTCCACCGGCACGATCGACGGCAACACGATCAGCGGGATCGGCTATGCCGGGACCCAGAGCGTCTATTCCGCGGGCATGCTGCTCTTCGCCAACACCGGTCTCGACGTCACCGGCAATTCCGTCACCGGCAGCAACGGCGAATCGACCGCCGGCAAGATCATCGGCATCGGCATCCTCGACTTCGGCATCCCGAACAGCGGCGGCCAGGTTTCCGGCAACACGCTTTCGTTCGTCGACATCGGGATCTCGGCCGACGGAGCGATCACCCCCGATGCGATCGCGATCCACGACAATGATATCGCCAATCTCGACAGCACCGATCCGTTCGCGGACGGCGTCTTCTTCGCGCCCGATTCGGCGCTCACCATCGCCTTCGATGTCGAGGGAACCGGCGTTCAGGACACGCTGAGCGGTGCCGCCGGCAACGACACGCTGACCGGCCTTGGCGGCAATGACGAGTTCCAGGGCAATGGCGGCGACGATAGTCTCCATGGCGACGCGGGCGCCGATCAGGCCGATTATGCCGGCAATCTCGCCGACTACACGATCGGCTACGACACCGACGGCGGCGGCACCATCACCGGCTTCCTTGCGGTGACCGACAACAATGCCGGCAATGGCGACGAGGGCGCCGACACTTTGTCCAGCATCGAGCTGCTGAAGTTCGCCGACATCGTGCTGAACCTGGCCGATCCGGTCCGGCTGTTCGATCAGAATGACGCCTTGGTCGGCACGTTCGGCACGATCCAGGCGGCCATCGATGCGGCCGGCGACAATGCCCGCATCGAGCTTTCCTCCGGCACCTATGCCGAGCAGCTGACGATCGACGGCATGACCGGCCTCACCATCCAGGCTGCGGCCGGCGCCAGCGTGACCGTGATCTCGCCCGACGTGCTCGCGATCAACGGGACCTCCGATCATTACGGCGACAATGTCCGCGCCGTGATCGGGATCACCGATTCGACCAACGTCCACATCGAGGACATCGTCGTGGACGGCTCCTATTCCGGCGACACCACGCCCGGCAGCAATGGCGACGAGCTTTCGGGAATCGCTTTCCTCAACTCCTCGGGCGGGCTCGACGGGGTCACCATCGACAATAATGGCAACAGCCCGGCGGGCGGCCTGTTCGGCCTCCAGCACGGCTCCGGCCTGTTCATCGACAATAGCGGCCTCCTGTCGGGCAACGACGTCACCGTCACCGGCTCGACGATCACCGATTTCCAGAAGACGGGCGCGCTCATCGTCGGCGCGGACATCGTCTTCAACGGCAACACGATCACCGGCATCGGCGCAACCGGCCTGACCGCCCAGAACGGCATCCAGATCGCGCTCTCGCAAGGCGAGCTCGACGGCAACACGATCACCGGCATCGGCTACACGGTGCCGATGGGCGGGACCTATTATTATGCATCCGGCATCATCGCCTATGAGCCGTCCGGGCCGCTGTCGTTCGACGGCAACACGATCACCGGCGTCGGCCTCGCGGGCGAATTCACCGCGCTCGACCTGTCCGACACGCAGGGCGTCGGGATCGGCTTCACCAACAACATCATTGCCGATGCGACCAACGGCATCATCGCCTACACCTATACCGGCGGCGCGCTCGGGCTCGACGCCCAGCCCGACTTCGCCGGCACGACCTTCACCAACATATCGGTGAACGGCATCTATTTCGATCCGGAGCTGAGCTTCGGCGCGCCGTTCACCACGATGACCGACTTTTCGATCAGCGGGACGGATTTCGTGGACGCGCTCGCCGGCTCGCAGGGCGGTGACATCTTCTTCGGCGGCGCCGCCGAGGACGATTTGAGCGGCCGCGACGGCGACGACTTCCTCGACGGCGGGGCGGGTGCGGACCGGATGGACGGCGGCGGCGGCGACGACTCATACCTCGTTGACGATGCCGGCGACCAGGTGCTCGAGGCGGCGGCGCAGGGCCGCGACGTCGTCTATGCGTCCGTCGATTACAAGCTGGCGGCGGGCCAGGAGGTCGAGATCCTGTCGAGCGTCTCCCAGGCCGCGACCACTGCGCTCCAGCTGGTCGGCAACGAGCTCGGCCAGGAGATTTACGGCAATGCCGGCGCCAACTTCCTGCAGGGCGGCGGCGGCACCGATTACCTGGTCGGGCTCGGCGGCAACGACGTCTATTTCATCGCCGGACCGGGGGACAATGTCGTCGAGAGCGCCGGCGGCGGCACCGACATCATCTACACGCCCGGCGATTACACCATGATCGGCGGCGTGCATGTCGAGCTGCTCGCCTCCTCGAACCAGGCGGGGACGAACGCCCAGACGCTGATCGGCAACGAATTCGACCAGACGATCTACGGCAATGCCGGGGCCAATTTCATCGAGGGCGGCGGCGGCACCGACACCCTGGTCGGCCTCGCCGGCAACGACGTCTATGTCGTCGACAGTGCCGGCGACTATGTCGCCGAGAGCGCCGGCGGCGGCAGGGACGTGGTCTATGCCAAAGCGAGCTACACGCTTGCCGCGGGCCAGGAGATCGAGGTGCTTTCGACCACCTCGCAATCCGGCACAACGGCGATCGACCTCACCGGCAACAATCTCGCCAACGCGCTTTACGGCAATGCCGGCGCCAACGTGCTGAACGGCGGCGCGGGCGGCGACTATCTGCAGGGCTTCGGCGGCGCCGACAGCTTCGCCTTCACCACTGCCCTGGGCGGCGGCAATGTCGACACGCTCGCCGACTTCGTCTCGGGCACCGACAAGATCCTGCTCGACCATGCAGTGTTCACCGGGCTCGGCCTCGGCGCTCTGCCGGCCAATGCGTTCGTCGCCGGCACCCAGGCCGGCGATGCCGACGACCGCATCGTCTATAACAGCGCCACCGGCCAGCTGTTCTTCGACGCCGACGGCAGCGGCGCCGGCGCGCAGGTGCTGTTCGCCACGCTCGACGGCCACCCGCCGCTCAATGCGGGCGACTTCACCGTGATCTGACGCTCACGCCTCGATCGAAATCACATATCTGATCTCGTCGGTCCGGAAGCCGATCGCGGAGGGGCAGCGGATTCCGGGCAGGAAGACGACGTCGTAAAGCTCGCGGACCACGCCTTCGAGCCGAAGCCAATGGGCGATGTCGCCGCTGGCGAGATCGATCACGGCGAGGCCGCAGCGCGGCGCGGTGTCGCGCGCGGCCAGCGCCCCGTCGAGCGGCAGGCCGGAGAAGGTGCGGTTCTCGCGCGCCAGGCTCAGGCCGACGGCGGCATGATCGCCGGCGAAGGCGAGGCCCCGCGCATAGCCCGGACAGAAGGCGACCGGCTCGAACCGCCCGGCCTCGCGGTCGACATGGCCGAGCTCGCCGGCGCCGGAGTTGAGCAGCCACAGCCTGCCGCCGAACAGCCGCGGCGAATGCGGCATGGAGAGGCCCGCGCAGACGATCTCGCCGCTCGCCACGTCGACCGCCACGCCGCCGCTGGCGCGGCGGTCGCGCCAGCCGTCGGCCGTGTCCGAGCGCGACACCGCGGTGGCGTAACGCGGCCGCCCGGCCGCCATCGCCATGCCGTTGAGGTGGCAGCGGTCCTCCGCCGCCAGCCGCGAGACGAAGGGCGGCTTCCACAGCGGCCGGAAGCTGTGCGTGTCGCTGACCGCGGCGATGCAGCCGAACAGGGTGTTGACGAAGACCGGCCGGCCGTCCGCGCCGAAGCCGAGGTCGTGGACGTCGAGATCGCCCGTCACCCAGGCCGCGTGCGGCGCATAGACGGCGTCGAAGCCTTGCGCATTCGCCTCGCCCGGCGGCAGCACGTTGTCGAAGCGGTGGATCCGGCAGCGGGTGGCGAGCAGCAGGCTGCGCCCGTCCTCGCTCGCCGCCAGCCCCATCGCGCGGGCGAAGCTGCGCTCGAACACCGACAGCCGCCCGTCGGCCCGCGTCCCGAGCAGGAACAATTTGCCGGCCTGATAGGTGGTGAAGGCGAGGCTGCCGCCGGTTCCCGCCAGCCATGACGCGAAGCGCCGCGACGCGGCGAGCGCGAATCTTTCCTCGCCTTCGGGACGGGCCGCTCGATCCACTTCAGCATTTTCGCTGGATCGAGCGACGAAATCAATCGTTTCCGGCGGATCGCAGAGCAGCCTTTTCCGACCGCCCGGCTCCAACTACAAGCTCGGCGGCCGCAACTTCAGGATGAAGCGCGGCGGCGCAAGGGCAGCTCCGATCGAAGGCCGCCCGTCGCCCGATTCGATCTCGGGGCCGCGGCCCAGAATTTCGGCCAGCAGGCGGCTTGCGAGACCCACGCTCAAGCCTGCCGCGACACAGCCATGGTCGCCCGCGCCAAAGGGCAAAAATGCAGTTCGATCGGCGCTTGCCGACCAGCGTTCGGGCAAAAAGCCGGTCGGCTCCTGCCAGTAAACCGGATTGCGATGAATCGCATAGGGGCTGATCGTGACCGTCTGCGCAGGAAGTATGCGTTCGCCCAAGATAACATCCGGCTGCCGAAGCCGGCGCTGAAACAGCCAGGCGATCGGGTACAGGCGCAGGGCTTCCAGCACGATGTGGGTCGGATGGTGCTCCGTTTTTCGCTGGCGAACGGCCTGCAGCACCGCCCAGCCGAGGGCGAAGCCGATCGATCCGACCGTCGCGAACACGAATCCGGCATAAAGCTGCGCCAGCGCCGTCTCGTCTATCTCGCGCCCGAAGCTTGCAATGACTTCGAGCAGATCCCGCCCGTTCGCCGGCTTGTCCGCGGACTTCGCCGCTTCGCCGACGACCGCCCGGTAGAAGCGGAACCGGTCGCGGATTCGCCGCAGGATTCCCGCGGCAGGCTCATGGCGGCCAAGGATTCGCGCCTCGACCATCGCGTCGAGCGCTTGGTGAAAGGCTCGGGAACGCCAGGGCGCCGCCAGCACCGGCCGCATGATGTCCAGGAGCAGCGCATTGCCGGCGCGCGGCCATTCGCTTCGCCCTCCGAGCGTCGAAACGAAGCGCCGGCAGTCCACCTTCTGGACCTGCTCGTGGACCAGCGCATAGGCTTGGCGAGAGAGCGCGATCTGCGTTTCTCTCGACGGGGCGAGAGGGCCGCTGCCGAAAAAGTCGGAATGGTCCACCATCCGGCCGCCGTCGTTGCGAAGAAGCGCCCGGGCGACATCCGCATCGTAAACGCAAAGCTCGCGGCGTGATATCCAGCGGACTCCGCGACCGTCTCGCGCGGCATCGTCGAGCCAGCCCAATGGGTCCCGCTTGATGTCCCGGACCATCCGCCTTCTCACGTTCCTCAACTGGCCAGAAGGATATGCGACGACATGTGCGATATTAGTGGTCAACGCTACTGACGTCGATCAGCATTTCGTTGACTGAGCATGAGTTGAAGCTCAAACTTGAGTACCGAGTCGAAGCACGGAGACTTAAAATGGCACGGTTTCTTCGAGCTGTCCGAGTGGCATTGAACCTTCGGGCAGGTTGCTATCCGGAATATCGCCCTTGGGCAGACTATATCGAATTCTAAGTCCAGCTTTCCAGGTGCAAGCCGGATGAATTGGGAAGGCAGTCGCGCATGGCTGCCTTCCCCTTTCTCAAATGAATAGCCACGTCGATCACAGCGACAACGAGCACATGGACGCGTTGTTCGCGAGCGTGCGCCGCGACGGCTCGGTGATTCGGCGTCCGGACGGGATCATCAGCATCTTCGATCCCGCGATCGCAGCGCAGGTTGAAGCGGCCAACACCGAGGCCCTTTACGTCGGCAACTCGCTGATCGACCTGCTCAAACCGCCGAGCACGAGGGCGCGAGTCCCGTGGAGCGACGTTCGCGCCGCGCTCATCGAGCAGAATCGCCGCCTGACCGAGCCGCGACACGTCCAGGCTCTGCATGAACGAATGCGGTCCTTCCTGCTCGAGCGCGCCGACCGCGAACAGGATCTGACCTGGCTCGTCGGGCGCGCGGTTGCGCACGCGATCGTTCCGACCATCATCGACGGCCTCGCCGAAGCCGATTTGCGGCTGCTGCAGATCGAGCAGGAGGCGCGGGTTCGTAAGTTTCTGACATCGGAGCGGAATTCGATCCGTCTCCGGCTCGCCAATTTCATCCGGCTGCGGCAAGCGACCCGCGTCATCTCGAGGGAAGTCCGGCGCCGTCTGGCGGGTCGCGTGCCGCCCCGCGAGGATTTTCTGCAATCGCTGCTCCCGTTTGCGGATCAGCTGGGGGTGCACCGGGTGGCCTATCTCGCCACGACGCTCTTGACGGCGGCCTCCGTCGCGCCCGAGTTCAGCGCCTGCTGTCTCGTTTACGCGATGCATCGCCACCCCGAGTGGCGGGACAGAATCGAGCAGGAAATGGCAGCGCTCGAGCCGCAGGAGCTCTACTCTCTGCCCAACGAGAAGTTGCCCTCGACGGTGCGGTTCATCAAGGAGGCGGGCCGGATGTGGCCGTTCCCCTTCGTCGTCCGTCGTCGTGCCGCGCGCGATATCGAGGTGGATGGAGTGGAGCTGCGCAAAGGTGGCCGTTACGACCTTAGCTCGTACATCTTCCATCACCTCGACGACTATTGGCAGGATCCTGAACGCTTCGATCCCGACCGATGGCTGTCGCCGCGAAAGCCGGCGACCAGGGGAACCTACGTGCCGTTCGGCTTCGCGCCGCGAAGCTGCGTGGGCGCCGCCGTAAGCCACGCGCTGCTTTTGCTGGTCTGCGAGTTGTTCACCCGGAGTTTCACGGTGGAGATGGCGAAGGGAGCCGCACCTCGACTGAGGATGCACGGCATCGCCATTCCAGTCGATATGATCGGCAGCATCAGGCGCGCGGCCACGAAGTGCGTCACTGCATTCTGATCGCCTGGCGGTCGATCATGGTGACCCCTACGGGACTCGAACCCGTGTTTTCGCCGTGAGAGGGCGACGTCCTGGACCGCTAGACGAAGGGGCCGGCAAAGGCGCGAAAGAGAGGCGCATATGGGCCTGCGCGCCCCGCTGTCAAGGAAGCGCTGCGAACGGGGCGGGGGCGCGCGCCGCGGCGCCGCCCCCGCCGCCGGGCTTACTTGCCGCCCTGGTCGGTCTGGTCGGCCGGCTGGTCGTCGCTCGAAGTCTCGGTGGCGGTGTCGCCGGCCGGCTTGTCGCCGCCGGCCGGGGCAGCGGCATCGGCGGGCGCGGCGGCATTGCCGTCGGCCGGCTTGGCGCCGGTGTCGTTGGCGGCGGGCGCCGGCGCGGCCTCGTTGGCGGCTTCGTTGGCCGCGGCGTTGTTGGCCGGCGCGGCCCGGTTGCAGCCGGAGAGGGCGATCAGGGCGACGCCCGCGACGGTGGTGATCAGAAGCTTCATGACATCCTCGTCAATGGAACGAAGGCGACGGTCTAGCCCAGCTTCATCGCCGGGGGAAGCGGTGCCGGGACGAGCGCTTCGGCGACCAGATCGGCGAGCGCCAGCGCCTGGGCCGGGTTCAGCCGCGGATCGCAATGGCTGTGATAGCGGTCGGCCAGGTCGACGTCCCCCGGCGCGATCCCGCCGCCCGTGCATTCGGCGACGTCGCGGCCGGTCATCTCGAAATGGAGGCCGCCGCAGCGGGCGCCCCCGGCCGCGGCCGCGGCGAAGAAGGTCCCGGTCTCGGCCAGGATATCGGCCAGCGCCCGGGTCTTGGCGCCGCCCGGCGTGCGCCGCGTATTGCCGTGCATCGGATCGCACGACCAGAGGACGGGATGGCCGCTCGAGCGGACGGCGCGGATGAGCGGCGGCAAGGCCGCGGCGACCCGCTCGCGTCCGAGCCGGACGATCAGGGAGATTCGGCCCGGCTCGCGCCCCGGATCGAGGATTTCGAGCAGCCGCAGCAGGACTTCGGGCGCGAGCGTCGGTCCGCATTTGATGCCGATCGGATTGGCGAGCCCGCGGGCGAACTCGACATGGGCCGAGCCGACGAAGCGGGTGCGGTCGCCGATCCACAGGAAATGGGCGGACGAGGCATAGGCCCGGCCGGCCTCGCTGCGGACCAGCGCCTGCTCGAAGGGAAGCAGAAGCGCCTCGTGGCTGGCGTAGAAAGCGGGGCCGAGCCGGCTGAGCGTCGCCGCGGCCTGGGCGTAAGCGCGGAACATCCGCTCCGGATCGGGCCGGCGGGCGGCGGCGTCGAAGGCGATGGCGTTGACGATGTCGCCGCGATAGGCGGGGAAAGCGGCGCCGCCGCGGGTTTCGATCGCCGCCGAGCGTGGCTTGGCGAACTGACCGGCCATCCGGCCGACGCGGATCACCGCAAGGCCGGAGGCGCCGGCGATCCTCGCCGCCATCGCTTCGATGAGGGCGACATTGGCGGCGATGTTCGCCGGCGAGAATTCGGCGAAGCTCTCGGCGCAATCGCCGCCCTGGAGCAGGAAGGCGCGGCCTGCCTGCGCCTCGGCGATCGCCGCCTTGAGCGCGGCGACCTCGGCAAAGGCGACCAGCGGCGGATAAGCGGCGAGCTCGCGCGTCGCGGCGGCGAGCGCGTCCGGATCGGGATAGCGGGGCTGCTGGCGCGCCTCGCAGGACCGCCAGCTGTCGGGCGACCAGCTCATGAGATGCCGAGCTCGCGCGCGGCGTCGCGCAGCCGCGCCTGGACGGCGGCGTCGCCGGCAAAGGCGGCGAGGCCGGAGCGGAGCGCCGCGCGCGCCGCCGCCGGATCGTTCAGCACCATGCGCGAGCGCATCAGCCGGATCCAGCCGTCGGCGTCGCGCGGGTTCTGCCGCAGGCGTGCGGCGAGGCCGTCGACCATCGCGCGCACCATCCGGTCCTGCTCGCCGGGCGGAATCGCGCGCGCCGCCGCCATCTGCTGCGGCGTCGGCCCGGGGATCGCGGCGGTGGCGCTCGGGCGCGGCGGCGGCAGCCGGCCGGCGAGGTCGATCCGGTGCTGGCCGGCGATCGCGGCGACGGCCTCGCGCACCTGCGGCTCCCACGGCGCCCCGGCGGGCGCTTCGCGCAGCAAGGCGAGGAGATCCTCGACCGCGCCCCGGTGGTCGCCGCCGAGGTCCTTCAGAGTCGCCAGATAATAGCGCGCCTGCGGGTTGCCGGGCTGGAGCTCGAGCGCGCGGCGGAACAGCCGCTCGGCCTCGGGCGGCGGGCTGCCCGCGCTGCCGAGGATCAGCGCCTCGCCGAGATAGGCGGCATAATCGGCGTTGCGGGGGCTGAGCTCGACGGCGCGGCGGAAGGCCTGCGCCGCCTCGGCGAACCGCTCGCCGCCGCGATAGGTGAGGCCGAGCAGGAACCAGCCGCGATCATTGTCGGGATCCTGCCGCAGCCGTTCCTGCAGCGAAGCTACCATCGTATCCATCGTCTGGGGCGGCGGTGCGGCAGTGGGAGCGGCGGCCGGCTCGTCAGACTGGCTGAGCTTGATGGCGATCGCGGCAAGCGCCAGCAGCGCCGCCAGGACGAGAGCGATCGTCGCCGGAGCGAACCGGCGCGCAGAGGTGGAAGAGTCCGCCATCGCCGCGATCTTCCGGGCCAAAAAAGCCGGCGTCAAGTATGGCTTCGCCCCCAGAAGCTGCTAGAATTGCCCGCCCAGGGGAGGATCGTCGTCCAGTGGCGTCGGACTATAAGATCGCCATCGTCGGATCAGGTCCCGCCGGATTGAGCGCCGCTGCCCGGGCCGCGCAGCTCGGCCTCGGCCACGTCCTCCTCGAGAAGACCGACCATCTCTGCGACACCATCTACAAATATCAGAAGGGCAAGCACGTCATGGCGACGCCGAGCCAGCTCGTGCTGCGCTCGGACCTGAAATTCGAGGCGGGCAAGCGCGAGAAGGTGCTCGGCACCTGGGACGAGATGACCGCCGGCCACAAGGTCAACGTCAAGGCCAATGCCGAGATCGCCGCGATCACCGGCGAGAAGGGCAATTTCACGCTGACCACCAAGGCCGGCGAGACGATCACCGCCGACACCGTGATCCTCGCCATCGGCACCCAGGGCAATCCGAACCTGGTCCGCTGCCCGGTCGGCGACGGGGCCCGGGTCCAGTACCAGCTCGACGATCCGGGCGAATATATCGACGAGCATATCATTGTGATCGGCGCCGGCGACGCCGGCATCGAGAATGCGCTCGGCCTCGCCGCCGACCCCGAGCAGCGCAACACCGTCACCATCGTCAACCGCTCGGCCGAGTTCGCCACCGCCAAGGACGCCAACGTCAAGGCGCTGCTCGCCGCCGAGGGCGAGGGCCGGATGACGATCCTGCGCGAGACCACGGCGAGCAGGATCGAACAGGGCTGGATCACCTTCGACACCCGCGACGGCGAATTGAAGGCCCAATGCGACCGGGTGATCGCCCGGATGGGCTCGGCGCCGCCGCGCGCCTTCGTCGAGGCCTGCTGCGCCAGCTTCGAGGAGAAGGACGGCAAGAAGGCGATCGTGCCGGGCACCGGCGTCCAGTTCTCGAGCCAGGACCGGATTTCCTATCCGAAGCTGTCGCCGACCTTCGAATCCACCGTGCCCGGCCTCTACGTGATCGGCGCGCTCGCCGGCTATCCGCTGATCAAGCATTGCATGAACCAGGGCTATGACGTCATCGAGTTCATCAACGGCAACACTGCGCTGAAGCCCGCCGACGAGCCGATCCTCGAGGCCAAGTTCGCGACCCTGCCGGGCCGGCGCAGCGTCGAGGAATGGCTCGGCTTCCTCCGGCAGCGGGTCTCGATCCTCAACGAGATGTCGATGCTCCAGATGCGCGAGTTCATGCTCGATTCCGATCCGGTCTCCTACCGCGAGGGCGAGATCATCTTCGCCCGCAACGAGCCCGGCTCGTCGCTGTTCGCGATCGCCGACGGCGCGGTCGAGGTCGAGGTCGATCCGGCCAATCCCAGCGTCACCGTGACCATCCCGCAGGGCTCGATCGTCGGCGAGGTCGGCCTCATCTCGGGCCGCAAGCGCGGCGCCACCGTCCGCGCCGCCTCGAGCGCGATCGTCGTCGAGATCCCGCGCAACGCCGCCCTGAAGCTGATGTCGACGGTGCCGGCGGCGAAGCGCGAGATCACCCGCATCTCGACCGAGCGGCAATTGCTCCAGATGCTCGGCTCCTCGGTCACCCCGCAGGATCTTGCCGGCGTGCTCGCCACCGCCGAAATCCAGAGCGTCAAGGCGGGCGAGACGATCATCAAGGAAGGCGAGGCGAATTACGACATCTTCGTCATCCGCCAGGGCTCGATGGTGGTCGAGAAGGATATCGGCGGCAAGCCCGTCTTCCTCTCCTATCTGCCGGCCGGCTCCTATGTCGGCGAGATGGCCCTGATCGACGGCGGCCGCCGCACCGCCACGGTCCGCGCCGCGATCAAGTCCGAGGTGATCAAGCTCGGCGGCGATGCGTTCCGCGCCCTGCTCGAGGCCAAGCCGGAATTGCTCGCCCGGTTCGAGCGCGACATGGCGGCGCGGCACGAGTTGACCAGCTTCATTGAGGACCGCAAGGATGGCTTCGGCGGCGTCGTCGACCTCTATTCGAAGGTCGCCGGCTTCCTCGTTGAGAACGGCATCGGCGAGGCGACCGACCTCCTCCTCATCGACGAGAAGCTCTGCGTCGGCTGCGACAATTGCGAGAAGGCCTGCGCCGACGCCCATGAGGGCCTGTCGCGGCTCAATCGCGAGGCGGGCAAGACCTTCGCCCATCTCCACGTGCCGACCAGCTGCCGCCATTGCGAGCACCCGCATTGCATGGCCGATTGCCCGCCCAACGCGATCCACCGCGGCCCCGACGGCGAGGTCTATATCGACGAGACCTGCATCGGCTGCGGCAATTGCCAGCGCAATTGCCCCTATGGCGTGATCCGGATGGACAAGGTGCCGCCGAAGAAGCCGAACCTTCTGGTCTGGCTGCTGAGCGGCTTCGGCCCCGGCCCCGGCGAGCCGCCGAGGAGCTGGACCGAGAAAAGGGTCAGCCCGGAGACGCCCAAGAAGGCGATCAAGTGCGACATGTGCTCAGGCATCGAGGGCGGCCCGGCCTGCGTCCGCGCCTGCCCGACCGGCGCCGCGATCCGGGTCGCGCCCGAGGAGTTCCTGACGGTCGCGCGGATGGGCCAAGGGGGCTAAGGGCCTGTGCTCGTGTCCGGAGACGGTCGTGACGGGCTGGCATTTGTCGTCCGGCAAGGAGTAAGGAGGGAGCGATGAAGATTCATCGTGACCGACGCGGCGACGCCGCCGGGCGGCAAAGGACAGCCCGCCGCTTCGCGGTCGGTCTGAGAAGGCGGCTGGGGGCGTCGAGCGCCTCGACCGGGCTGCCTGGCCCGGCCTTCGCCCCTCTCCTATCCAGCCGCCTTCTCAGACCGATCACGGCCATCTCCGGACACGAGCACAGGCCCTAAGAGTGGCGAGCCGGGGGATCGAGCGCACCGACCTTTCCGAAGGCACCAGCCACGAAGGCTTCCTGCGCCATCGCAACTTCAAATGGCTCAAGATCGCCGCCGCCATCTCCGGGGTCGCGATCCTCGCCTATCTGTTGATCGACGTCGAGCCGCGGCCCAACGGCGGCAGCTGGTACGGCTATACGCTCGGCACGATCGGGGCGCTGCTGATCCTCTGGCTGACCGCGCTGGGGGTGCGGAAGCGGGCGATCACCCGCAGGCGCTGGTCCTTGAAGGCCTGGACCTCCGCCCACGTCTATCTCGGCCTGTCGCTGATCGTCATCGCCACCCTGCACACCGGCTTCCAGTTCGGCTGGAACATCCACACTCTGGCCTATGCGCTGATGATGCTGGTGATCTTCTCCGGCCTTTACGGCATCTGGGCCTACGCCTTCCTGCCCAGCGCGCTCAGCGATAACCGCTCGGAGATGACCGCGGCGCAGATGATCGAGGCGGTCGAGAGCATCGACAAGCAGATCCAGATCTCCGCCCAGCCTTTGTCCGACGAGGACAGCCAGGTGGTGCTCGATTCGCTGGGCGAGGACGTGTTCGGCGGCGGCCTCGTCCGCCGGCTGAGCGGCCGGCCGCCCAAAGGCGGCAATGCCGTCGCGCTGCGGATCCTCCGCCGCCGCTTCGCCGAAAGCGAGGGCGAGGAGGCGATCGCGCTCGAGCAGGTCGAGGTGCTGATGCAGCGCAAGGCCGGCGCGCTCAACCGCATCCGCCGCCATGTCCGGATCCGCGCCCGGCTCGAAGTCTGGCTTTACGTCCACGTGCCGCTGACCTTCGCCCTGATCGCGGCGCTTTCCGCCCACATCGTCAGCGTCTTCTTCTACTGGTAGGCGCGCGGCAATGGCGTTCATCCTTCGCGCGATCAGCCACAGCGCCGACGGCCGCGAGATCGTCCGCACCAGCAAGGTCGAGGAGGCGCTGCTGCGCATCGGCCGCGATCCCGCTTGCGACATCCGCCTCAACGATCTCGCGGTCGCGCTCCACCACGCCACGATCGAGCTGGTCGGCGAGGGCGGCCTCGGCGTCTCGGCCGAAATGGGGATGACCGTCGAGATCGACGGCAGCGCGGTCCGCTTCGGCCAGGTCCATCTCCATTCCGGCGGCGACATCAAGGTCGGGCCGTTCCTGCTGCGCATCCTGCCGACCCCGCACGGGGCGAGCGAGGTGGCGATCGACATCGAGCGCGCCGAGGACGATGCCGCGGCGGAGAAGATCGACGTCCGCGATTTCGGCCTCGCCTCGGTCATGCCCGGCAAGCGGCTGATGGCGTGGGGGCTGGTCGGCCTCGTTCTGGCGATCTTCCTCGCCTGGCCGATCTGGTCCTTCTACCAGGGCCGCGCCGAAGCGGCGCGCTACGCCCAATCCTATCATCCCGACCGGATGTGGCTGTCGGGCAGCCTGTCGCAGGGCCACGCCTCCTTGGGCGACAATTGCCAGGCCTGCCATGTCGAGCCGTTCGTCCCGGTCCGCGACTCGGCCTGCACCTCCTGCCACACGGCGATCCACGACCATGCCGATCTGCGCCGGATGGAGCGCGCCAACCCCAATCTCGGCCGCCTGCGCCGGCTGACGATGACGATCGGGCGCTGGTTCGGCCAGGATCCGGGACGCTGCGTCGATTGCCACACCGAACATGAGGGGCCGCAGCGGATTCCGCCGACGCCGCAGCGTTTCTGCGCCGATTGCCATGGCGATCTGCGCGCCCGTCTGCCCGACACCCGGCTTGCCGACGCCGGCGATTTCTCCAGCGCCCATCCGGAATTCCAGCCCTTGGTGCTGGTCCGCTGGGACGGCGAGCGGCCGCGGCTCGAGCGGATCGGGCTCAATCGCCGGCCGCGCGAGATGAGCAACCTCAAATTCCCCCACGCGCTCCACCTCGATCCGCGCGGCGGCGCGGCCCAGATGGGGCGGCGGCTGGCGGCGCGCTACGGCTTCGGCGACAGCCTCGTCTGCGCCGACTGCCACGTGCCGACACCCGACGGCACCCGCTTCCAGCCGCCCGACATGGAGGGCGATTGCGGCATGTGCCACAGCCTCGCCTTCGACGAGATCGGCGGCACCATCCGGACGCTGCGCCACGGCTCGCCCGCCCAGGTGATCGGCGATCTGCGCGCGCTCTACCGCGCCGGCGGGCCGCAGCGCCCGCCCGAATTCGGCGCCCGCATGCCGCCGGGAGACGTCGCCCGCATCCAGGCCGCCTTCCAGGACGCGCACGCCCGCGCCAGCCTCGGCAGCCGCGCGGACCAGGCGATCCGCCGCGTCTTCAGCCAAGGCGGCGCCTGCTTCGATTGCCACGAAGTGATCCAGCCGCCGCCGGGCACGCTCAACTACAACATCCGCCCCGTCGCCTTCCCGACCCGCTATTTGCTGCACGGCTGGTTCGACCATCGCGACCACCAGGTCCTGCAGCGGCCGGGCTGGCCGCGGCTCGCGGGCGCCGCCGCCTGCGTCAGCTGCCATCGGGCGCCGGCTTCCAGTTCGGCCAGCGACCTGCTGCTGCCGGACCTCGCCAGCTGCCGCGATTGCCATGGCGGCGAGCATAGCCGCGCGCCGGTCGCATCGACCTGCGCAATGTGCCATGATTACCATATGGACGGAGGCACGCCGGCGATGCTCCTGAGGCAGCGGGTCCGCGGCCGGCGCTGGGAGACGACGGTGATCCGGATCGATCAGCAAGCGGCGGGGAGGCGCTAGGCGATGCTCGTCGCCCAGATCACCGATCTTCATCTCGGCTTCGATCCGGGCGTTCCCGACGAGCTCAACCGCCAGCGGCTCGATCGCACGCTGGCGCGGCTCGCGGCGATGACTCCGCGCCCCGATCTGCTCCTCGCCACCGGCGACATCGCCGACAATGGCGACGACGAAGCCTCCTACCGCGCCTTTCGCGAGGCGACGGCGGCGCTGCCGTTCCGCACCTATCCGGCGATGGGCAATCACGACAGCCGCGCCGCCTTCCTCGCCGAATTCCCGGATACGCCGAGCGTCGGCGGCTTCATCCAATATGCGATCGAGGGCTTGCCGGTGCGCATCCTCGTCCTCGACACGCTCGAAGTGGGCCGCCATGGCGGCGGCTTTTGCGAGGTCCGCGCGGCCTGGCTTCGGGAGCGGCTCGACGAGGCGCCCGAGCGGGCGACCCTGATCGTCCTCCACCATCCGCCGATCGCCACCGGCCTGTCCTGGATGACCGAAAATCCCGAGGCGAAATGGGTGCTGCGGCTGCGCGGCGTGATCGCGGGGCGGACCAACATCGTCGCGATGATCGCCGGCCACCTCCACCGCCCGGTGATCACCCAGTGGGCGGGAACGACTCTGGCGGTGTGCCCGGCGACCGCGCCGCAGGTCGCGCTCGACCTCGAGCCGATGGACCCCGAGGCGCCCGACGGCCGGCCGATGATCGTCGCCGACCAGCCCTGGTTCGCGCTCCACTACTGGAACGGCACCGGCCTGATCTCGCACTTCGACAGCGCCGAGGAGCACGAAGCCCTCGCCACCTTCATCCCCAAGCGCCAGCCCTTGCTGCGCATGCTCCGCGAGGAGCGGGCGAAGGGGTAGGGTCTCCCGCCTCGGCGTCAGACCGCTATCACCTCGAAGACCTCGAACAAGGTGACGCGAAGGTCGCCGGAATTGCTGGTCCATAGCTGGCAGGACACCGCATCCGTGACGGTCATGATCTCGGCATAGGTGCCGGGCGCGGTTCGCGCCGTCCCGATACCGGACGGCTGGACGAGCGCCTTGACGTTGCCGGTCGTGCCTGCGTCGATGTGCATGATGACGAGAAAATCGCGCTCTCCGTCCTGCGTGGCCGCGAAAGCGCGAGTGCTCGTGCCCGGATCCTCCGTGCCGCGCTGGACCGCGGCGCCGTCACCGGCAATGTCCCAAGCATTGCCGGCACCGACATTGCTCCAGCCCGTGGAGGCATTGAAGCGGGGGTCCGTGTTGAGTTGATCGCCGAGGATGTTCATGGCGTGGCTTCCTTCTCCGGCCACGATTGAGGACCTCATGGGCAAACAGACGCGCGGGCGGCAAACAGATGCGCGCTACAAGCCCAGGACCGTCTCCGCGACGTGACCGACTTCCGCAGAGAGACGATGGTCGACGCGCGGCTGGAAGCCGTGCGCTTTTGCCTTCAGGCAGAACGAAGCGTCCTCGCCGAACCGGCCCATCTCGAACCATGGCTTGGGCAGGTTTCGGAAAACTTCGGTCTTTGTGAGGCATACGCCCATGCCGACGACATCGACCGCCTCTACCCCTTCGGCTTTCGGCGCGATGCTGACCGACTCGCCGTCGACGATATTGGCTGCCGTCGATCGGACCTCATCGGGAAGGCGCCGGTGCCGGTAGTTCGCGCCGACGATCGGCACGTTATGGGCCATCAGCCGCACCATCGTGTCGCGCGGGAACCTGTGATCTGCGTCCAGCCAGAGAAGGTAATCCGCAGGCCCTTGAAGCGCCCATTCGGCCAGAGCTTCCCGCGCCAGGTCCACCCTCGTCGAGGGTTCGACGCGAACGGAAATCCCCGGTCTTACTTTTTTTCCGTTGTAAATGATCTCTTGTGTCAACGTCCAAACGATCATTTCTGCGAGCGACAATGAATATTGCCATGTTGTTCCCGCATAGACCGGAGTGCAAATCACCACGTTCATGGCAAGATTGTAGCGGCGGCTGAGACAGGATCAACTTATCGTTTCAGCGCGCGCCCACCCAGTCGGCCATCGTGCCGGTGTCGCTGACCCGCCAGGGCATGCCGCGCGAGTTCAGGAACAGCCGCTCCATCTCGGCGCGGGTGAAGGGGCGCGAGCCGAGGCGGCCGAAGACGGCGATCTGGCCGCCGGTCTCGTCGACGGCGCGGTCGCGGTCGAGGCCCTTGGCCATCGCCAGCGCCGGCGTCGGGGTGCGCGCCCAGGCGATCAGCTCGGGCGCGGGCCGCGGCGAGAAGCCGTAATAAGCGGGCTGGCTGGCGGGCGAGGTGAGCTGGATCACCTTCATTCCGTTGTGGCCGTCGGCGACATAGGCGAAGGCCGAGGCGTTGGTCGAGGCGACGACGACATCCTCGACGTCGTTCATCGCGCCGCCGAAGGTGACGAAGGCCGGCGCCCCCGGCTGCTCGGGATTGGTGACGTCGACGATCGCCAGGCCCTGGCTCTTGGCGGCGACATAGGCGTAGGTGCGGGCGAGGTAGATACGCCGGGCATCGTCGAACCGGATCGTCGCCCCGGGCACCGCCACCGGCCGGTCGAGCCGGGTGACGTCGAACAGCTTCAGCCCCTCGGCATCGGTCACCCAGAGATAGCGGAACTGGAGCGCCGAGGCGCGCGCGTCGGTGAGCGGCAGGGTCGTCACATGGCGCGGGTGGAGCGGATCGTCGAGATCTACCACCACCAGCCCCGCGGCGGCGGCGACATAGGCGTAATGGCCGGCCAGCGCGACGTGGCGGGCGCCCGTCAGCACCCCGTTCTCGTTCCAGGTGACGGCGCGGCGGAGGAAGTTGTTCCTCGGATCGCCGTCGGCGAGCGTGTCGACATTGACGAGGATGAGGCCCTCCTCGGCGTCGGTGACCACCGCATAATCGTAGATCGGGTGGAAGCTCTGCTCCTGGTTGGCGTCACGCAGCGAGACCTGGCCGCCGTCCGGCCCCGCGACCATCGTCGCGGCCATCCGCCGGTTGCGCTCGGGGGCGATCGGCTGGTTGGTGGGCAGCGCCACGCAGGTCGCGTTGCGCGAGGCGACATGGGTGCGCTGGCCGAGCGGCGAGACCGGCGCCGCGACGATCCGCTCCGAAAAGCCCTTATTGGCGATGCTGGCGATGTCATAGACCCGGAAGCCGCCGCGCCCTTCCGCGACGAACATATATTCGCCGCGATTCTGCAGGCAGGAAACGCGGCCGTCCGTGCCCTCGACGATGTTGCGGAATTCCTCGCGCGGCCGGGTCTCGCCGCTGAGATTGCGGTCGAGCGTGTCGCCGCGGGTCCAGTTGATCAGTTCGCGATGATTGCGGTCGACATGCAGTCGGTAATAATCGGGATAGGCGAAGCGGTGGAGGTAGGAGCCGATCACCGCCTGCGGCTCGTCCCATTCGGTGACCCGCACCGCCTCGAAGCCGCCGGCGAGCCCGACCCAGGCGTTGAGGCCGACGAAATTGACGTAATTGGTGCCCTGCAGCAGCAGCTGGGCCATGATCGCATTGTTGTCGTTGGCGGCCGAGAGGTGGCAGTCGCTGCAGTTCTTGGTCTCGGTGCGCCGGACGGTGTGCGGGAAATGCGGCGCGAAGGCCTGGCTGGAGAAGCCCGCCGCCGAGATCGGCGGCTGCTGGACATAGATCCGCTCGCGGTTGATGTTGGTCGAGGAGAGGATCAGGGCCGAGGTCGAGCGGACCGGGGCGATGATGTTGCCCTTGCTGGTCATGTGGCGGCCCAATTGGAACATGTCGTCGCGCGCCACCTGCGGGTTGTAGGTGGCGAAGTTGCGCGTCTCCTCGCCCTCGTAATGGTGGGTCGAGGTCCGCCAGTTCGCCTCGATCGGCAAATGGCAGCCGCCGCAGCTCGTCGTCCAGCTCAAGTGGCAGGTGAAGCAGGCCATCTCGCCGTCGGGATGGGCGAGCTCGCTGTCGGCCACGTCCGCACCGAAGATCATCCGGCCGGTCTCGGCGCCCGAGCGGGCGACCAATTTGGCGCGGGCCGAGCGCAGGTTGAAGCAGGGCCCGGGGGTCGCCTGGTCGCCGCGCGCCGCGCACGGCGGCAGCGCCGGATCGACGCTGTCGCGGACCTGGCTCACCTGCCATTCGAGATTGGGATCGACGATCGAGCGCTGGATCAGGACGCGGCGGCCGTCCCGCTCGGCCCATTCGAAGCGCCGCCGCCCGTCCTCGTTGCGGAGCAGCTCGAGGTCGCGGCCCCTCGGCGGCGCGGCCGGGCCGGAGGTGCGCAGGTTCGCATAAGCGCGGGCGGTGCCGTGGCAGTCGCGGCAGCCGATCTCGATCGCATTGGCGACCTCGCCGTAGATGAAGCCGTTGCCGTGCGCGTCCTGGCCGAAATGGCAGTCGGCGCATTGCAGGCCGCGCTCGGCGTGGATGTCCATGAGATGGACGGCGCGGCCGGGATTGACCCCGGCGGGGACGAACAGGCCCTCGCCGGCGCGGCGGAAGGTGTCGGGATCGCCCGGCGGGATGACGGCGCCCTCGGCATCGACCAGATTGCCCTGGCGGTCGCGGCGGAAGACCCCGCGGAAGTTCCAGCCATGGCCGTGATAGTCGGCGAACTGGGTGGCGCGGGCGAGCGGGTTCACCCGGTCGTAGACCTCGCGCAGGAAATCGGGATCGGCCCAGAGGCCGCGCGGGGCGGCGCCTTCGGGGTTGCGCTCGAGCACCTCGTGGGTCTCGGCCGCGGTCGGATAATGCTGGCTGCGCAGGCGCGCTTCCTCGGCCGGGTTGCGGGCGGGGAGGCGGTTCTCCGGTCCGGGCCACATCAGATCGGCGTCGGATTCATAGTCCCACATCGTGTAGCCGAGATAGGAGTTCAGGAAGATGTTGGGCTGGTGCATGTGGCAGGTCATGCACTGGGCGGTCGGGATCGCGCGGGTGAAGACGTGGCGGATCGGGTGGCCGCGCTGGCCCACGGCCTGGTGGTTTTCGTCGGCCGGCGCCTCGCGCAACGCGGCGATGGCCGGGTCCGCGGTGGCGGTCTGGCCGTCGCGGCCGTAGCGCGCATAGCCCAGCGAATGCCTCGGCTCGCGGTCGTTGGCGTAGACGACATGGCAGCCGGCGCAGCCCGAATGGCGATAGTCGCCGGGCTGCTCGTTGGTGCCCATGAACCACATATAGGGGTCGTTCAAACGGGTCTTGTGCAGGTTGAGCACCGGAATGGCGACGCGGATGCCGGTGCCCGGGCCGCGGTTCGACTGCCTGAGGTCGGGCCGGCCGGGCTCCTCCAGCCGCTGGATCGAGCCGGTGGGATTGGGCAGGCCGATCTCGGGGAATTGGGTGCCGATGTTGCGGCCGCCGCGCTCGAACACCCGGAAGATGTCGCCGGGCGGGATGACGTGCCAGGTCGGCAGCGGATACATTTCGGCGATGACGCCGCGGGCGCGCTGCCCCGCCGTCATTCCGCCCGGGCCGAGCGGCGACTGGATCCGCGCCGGCTCGCCGTTCCGCGTATAGGCCTCGCCGAGCGCATAATTCTTGAACGGCAATATGCCGTTATTGTAGGCGGCGCCGCCCCACAGCATCGCCCCGGTCGACATCAGCGAGCGCTCGGCCGCCTCGATGATCTCGATATGGCAGGCGCCGCAGGATTCGCGGGCGACGCGATAATCCGACGGGTTGGTGAAGCGGACGAATTCGGGCGCCTCGATATTGAGCAGGGTGTAGCTGCGCCGCGGATTGGCGGAGGAGGGGAAGTGCCAGCCTTGCGGGTAAAGCGGCAGCACGTGCGCCCGGTTTTGCGCAGCCAGATAGGCGGGGCCGCCCTGCCCGGCGCCTTCGGGGCGGCGGATCGCCGGGTTACCGCCATGGCAATCGGCGCAGCCGAGCACGACCGCGGGCGAGCGGTGCATGCTATGGGCGTCGCTGGCGGTGTGGCAGGACTGGCAGCCGGCGCTCTTGGCCTCGGCGTCGGCCCATTCCTGGGTGCGCGGCGCCGGCGCGGCGCGGACCAGCGAATAATCGCGCGCGACCGGGCGCTCGCGTTCCGATGCGGTGACCGAGGCCGACAGAGCGATCAGGAGAAGGGGGAGCCAGCGCCGCATCAATAGCTCACGATCGCGTCGAGCAGGACCGAATAATAACGCCGGTCGCGATTGAGATTCTCGAACAGGTCGCGAAAGCCGGTGCCGCTCTGCAGCACCGCGCCGGAGAGGCGGAAGACGATGTTCTGGGTCGCGCGCGGCCGCCAGATCGCCGCCGCGCTCAAATCCCAGCCGATGTCGCGGCGGACACTGCCCTGCATCCTGAGATTCTCGATCACCTCGGTCTGGTGGAACCAGAGATGGTTGGCGTTGGCGGAGAGGCGAAGGCCCGGGGTCAGGTCGAAATCGGCGCCGACGCCCAGGAGCATCGTCCCCGGATTGGCGAAGTTGGACTGGCCCTGCTCCTTGGACGAGCGCAGCGAATTCAATATGCCGTTGCGGCCGTTGACGCTGACCGCGCGGCCGCCGCCGGCAAAGGGGATGGTCTGGCGGATCCAGTAGCTGGTGTCGGCGCCGGCGAAGATCGGGTTCTCGAAGATCGCATCGAAGCCGCGCTCGACGTCGTCATAGGGGTCGCCGTCGCCGCTGGCGAACAGGCCGGCGCCGCGGATCCGGACCCAGTCGAAGTCGATCGACGGCTCGGCGGCGAGGAAGAAGCTCTGGATGCGGGCGTTGCGGCCGGTGAAGACGTTGGCGCGGTCGGAGCCGATCAGGCCGTAGAAGCTGGCATCGAGGTTGACCCGGCCGATCCGCCCGTCGACGCTGTAGCCGAGATAGACGGCGTCGTAATTGCGCGCCCGCAAATTGCCGAACAGGGCCGGGCGGACCGGAAAGCCGTTGTCGTCGACCTCGATCCCGCCGCGTTCGCGGTTCATATTGTAGGTGAGGCTCGCCTGGCTGGTCAGGCCGACGAACGGGAAATCCTGGCGGAACAGATTGGCGTGCAGGATCCAGTCGTCGCGCGGCGTCTGGAGGATGTTGTTGAGCCCCGAATTGGTGTCCTTCTCCAGCCGCCAGATCGCCGCGATATTGTACTGGAAGCGATTGTTGTCGCGGTTGCCGAACAGGCGGATGCCGAGCTGCTGGTCCTGGAACAGGAAGCCGCGGAAATCGAACTGGAAGGGCTGGATGCCGACCCGGATCGAGTCGAAATCGAAGCGGTCCGAGACGTTGCGCAGATGGTAGTCGACGAACGCCTCCTGGACGCCGACCGCCGCGTCGAAGCGGTGGGTGGCGTGGCTCGGCCGGACGTCGAGCACGCGGCGCTCGCCGACGTCGACATAGTTGAAGTTGAAGGCGAGGGTGAGGCGATATTCGATGTGCGGCGGCACGAAGGCGGTGTTGCCCTTGATCAGGGCGAAGGAGGCGATGAAGGTCTGGGCGAGGACGAGGCTGCGATTGTCGCCGAACACGTCGTTGCTGCCCGGCCGCTGGGTGGTCTGGACGCCGACCGGGATCGGGAAGGTGCGGGGCTCGACCACGGTATCGGAGATCGCGCTGGCGACGAAGAACCAGTCGGGCTCGGTGAGGCCGAGCAGGCGGTGGACCCGGCAGCCGAGCGAATTGCGCCGCGCCTCGCTCTCGTCGGCCGGCTCGCAGATCGGCCGGTCGCCCTTCAGGGTGTTCTGGTTGTAGGGGTCCTGCCAGCGCGGATGGACGAGGCCCAGGGTCTCGGCGAGCCGCCAGCGGTCGGGGATGGCGATATGCTCGCTCGGAAACGCCTCGGGCGGGGCTGAGCGGATCGCGCCGGGATTGACCTGGTTGACCGCGTCCGGAAGGTCGTGCTGCTCGACCCCGGGGCGGCGGCGGCCCTGAATCAGCGATTCCTCGGAGGGCGTGGGGGGCGGCCGGGAGAGGTCCTCTTCGGGCGGGGAGGTGTCCTGAAGTGCGAGCAGCGCCGGGGAGTCATCCCGGCGAAGGCCGGGACCCATGAACACAGACGGTGCCCGCCTTTCGAAGTCCGTGTTCATGGGTCCCGGGTCAAGCCCGGGATGACTCCCGGAAATTGATTGCGCCGAGCTACTCGTCATCAGCGCGAGGAGGGCGGCCGCAACCGTCATTTGCCCTGGCAGACGTTCTGCTCGTTCGTGCCGAGGAACGGGTTGAACGGGCAGTTGACCCAGCGCAGGCGAACGCCGCCGGTGCCGGCCACCGGCACCACGATCTGGTCGGCGCGGATCGCCGGCGGCGCGTTGCCGACGGTGCCGAGCCGGATGCCGCCGTTGTGGAGACCGAGGAAGCTCACCATGTCGTCCTGGTCGATGCCGTCGCCGGAGACGCCGATGCCGCCGACGAGGCTGTTGCCGCGGTAGATCGGCACCGAGCCGGGAAAGATTTGGATGCCGTTGGCGAGCCTGCCGGGAGTGGCGATGCGGGTGCAGGCCTGGGGCACGTCGCCGCCGCCGGCGAGGATGAAGCCGACATGGGCGATCACGGTCGGCGTGACCAGTGCCGACTGGAGCCCGGTCGAGAAGGGGTTGAACTCGGCGATCGGCCGCGAGAAGGCGCCCTGCGGCCGGCCGACCTCGCCGTCCGGGAAATAGGGCCGCGAGACGTTGCCGATCGCGCGATCGGAGAAGGCGTTCTGGCCGGTCAAGGCGGCGGGATTGGCGAAGAAGGCGCGCGCGGCGGGAACGTAGCCGGCGACGTCGGGATCGGCATCGGCCGAGAGTTCGGCGGCAGCGAAGGCGGCGGAGAAGAACATCGCCGTGCGCGCCTTTTGCAGCGAGACGTCGATGCCGAAGATCGGCGCGTCGGGCGAGCGGACGATGCCGAGCACGGCGCCGTTGGTATCGACCACCGAAATCGTCACCTGGGCGCGGCTGTCGAGCGGGCGGCGGATCTGGGCGCGGGCCGCGGCCATGATCTTGAACGCTTCCTCGAGGATCGCGCGCACCTCGGCGGCGGTGAGCGGCGTGCCGGCATCCGTCCCCGCCCGGACCGGATAGCGGTTGGTGCCGGCGCCGTCGGTGAGGATGAAAGCGTCGGGGTCGGCGAACTCGCCCGGCGTCGCCGCGCGAATGCCGGAGGCCTCGCTGCCATAGGCGCGGCCGGCGAGGACGCCGCCGGTGCTGCTGTAATAGCCGTTGACCGAGGTCAGCGCGCCGGGGAGCGAGCCGAAGGCGGGCGGGCTGGCGGGGTTGCTGCGGAAATCCGCCGGGGTGGCGTCGCTGTAGCGCAGGGTGGTGCCGTCGACGCTGACCCGCTCGGCGCGGATGTCGTCGGGGGCGGTGAAGCCGGTCGAGGCGGCGAGCGCGACCGCCTCCTCGGCGTCGCTGTCGACGTCCTGGATCTCGGGGTCGAAGCCGTAAATGCCGTCCCCCATGAAGCCGATGCCGCCGACGACGACGCCGTTCTTGTAGAGCGGGAAGCCGCCGGGATCGGCGGAGAGGCCGAGCGGCGAGCGATGGGGGCCGATGCTCGCCGGGAAGCGCGAGGCGAGGTCGGAGCAGGGCAGCTGGCTGAACTGGACTCCGAACAAGGGCCCGCTCTCCAGCCCGACCCCGGCGGCCGAGGGCGGGAAATGCTGCTGGACGATCATGCTCGCGGTGCGGGTCGAGAAGGCGTTGCCGCCCGAGGAGAGATAGGCGCCGGTCACCGCCTTGGCGATCGCTCCGGCCGCGGCGCCGGGGACGTTGACGCCCTGGAGGTCGTGCATCGATCCGTTGGGGCCGGCCGGCACCCGCAGCTGGAGGTTGGCGCCGGTCATCACGAACACCGCCAGCACGTTGCCGACCCGGTCGACGACGGCGAATGTCCCCGGGATCGCGCGCGCTTGCGCCTCTGCCACCCCCTGGGCGATGATCCGCTGCACCTCGGCCGCGCTCAGCGCCTCCTGGGCCGGGACGGCGTAGAGCGGGACCGCGCCCGGCGCCGGCGGCCCGGGCGTCGGGCCGGCGCCGCTGGTGCCGCCGCCTCCGCCGCAAGAGGCGGTGAGCATGGCGGTAATGGCGATCCAGGAAGTATGACGCTTACTCATCTCAGCCTTCTGATTGCGGCGGCGGCGCGGCCGAGGCTCGCCCTGAATCCGGCCGGGTCATAGTCGTTGGGGTCGTGGACGGCGCGGTAGGCGGCGTTGATGTCGGTGCGGATGCCGCCGGCGGCGGCCGCCGAGACCTGGCCCTGATTGACCAGCGCCGAAAGCAAGGTGTCGGTCGCCATCACCGCCTGGACGCTGCCGGCATAATCGGTGAAGCGCTCGCGCAGCGCGGTGCCGGTGATCGCGTCGATGATCGCGAAGGTCGTCGCCCGTCCCATCTCGGCGCCGGCGAAGGCGTCGGCGAGCGCCTGGGCGCTGCTGCGCAGCGCCTGGGCGGCGGCGACGGCGGCGCCCCGGTCGCGGGCGATGGCGGCGTGGAAGGCGCGGCTGTCGCGCTCGAATCGCTGGCCAAGCTGGGGCGCGACCACCCGCGCCGCGGCGGCGAGCATGATCATGTTCTCGTCGTTGAACGGCGGCATGCCGGCGGGGATCGGCCGGCCGGGATTGGCGAGGACGCCCGGGCGGAAGCGGGGATCGTCGGAGATCCGGCGGTGGCAGGAGTGGCAATCGAAGAAATAGAATTCGGGGAACATCCCCTCGCTGCCGCGCGCTCCGGCGAACAGCGCCAGCGCCCGATCGAGCGCCATCGCCTGGCCGATCGCCCACATCTGCGTCGAATTGGCCTGGCCCTTGCGGCCGCGATAGTCGGCGTCGAGGTCGTAATGCTGCTGAAGGGTCGAGAACAGGTCGAGCTCGAAGCTGATCCGCGGGTGGCCGGCGGCCATGATCCGGTGGCTGACGAACTGGCCCTCGCCGGCGCCGCCGAAATGGCAGTCGAGGCAGCGCGCCGCGCGGACGCGCGGATTGTCGAGCGGGACGAGGCCGCGCGAGACGTTGGCCTGATGGGTGCCGCCGACCGCATAATGGCTCGACACCCAGCCCGCCGCCGGGCCGTGGCAGCTTTCGCAGCCGACCCCGTCGGAGGTCTGGAAGCGGATTCCGCGCGGGCCCGCCGGGGTGGCGTGGCAGCCGAGGCAGACCGGCGCGGTCGCCGGGTCGCCGATGCCGAGCCGGCGGCCGATCGCCTGGGCGCGGTCGTCGCGCAGCACGCTCCACGCCCGGCTGTGCGCGCCGGCGGCGGTCGCCGGATCCTGCCACAGCATGATCTCGTCCTGGCGGACCACCGGCCCGTCGGCATGGCTGCGGCCGTGGCAGGTGGTGCCGCCGCAGCTGGCGACGCCGAGATAGGTGCCGGTGGTGATGTGCGGATCCTGCGCGGTGGCGCGCTGGCCGATCAGGAAAATCAGGACAAAGGCGGCGACGAGGCCCGCCGCGCCGAGGCCGATCGCTATTGTGCGGCTGCCCCCCAATCCGTCCTCCGTACCGACTTCGGGCCGGTGATGAAGCGGGTCCGACTATGGGACGAACGCCCTTGACGCGCAAGGCGCGATGACAGCAGAGCGAAGGCTTCGAAGGGGACAGCGGCCATGACCAAAGCCTCGGACCTGTTCATCCAATGCCTCGAGGAGGAGGGCGTCGAATATGTGTTCGGCGTGCCGGGCGAGGAGAATCTCGACTTCCTCGACAGCCTCTCGCGCTCGGCCCGGATCCGGCTGATCCTCACCCGCCACGAGCAGGGCGCGGGTTTCATGGCCGCGACCTACGGCCGCCATACCGGCAAGACCGGGGTCTGCCTCGCCACTTTGGGCCCGGGCGCGACCAACTTCGTCACCGCCGCCGCTTATGCCCAATTGGGCGGCATGCCGATGCTGATGATCACCGGCCAGAAGCCGATCAAGAAATCGAAGCAGGGCCGCTTCCAGATCCTCGACGTCGTCGACATGATGGGGCCGATCACCAAATATACCCACCAGCTCGCCAGCGCCGACAACATTCCCAGCCGGGTGCGCGAGGCCTTCCGCCTCGCCGAGGAGGAGAAGCCGGGCGCGGCCCATCTCGAATTTCCCGAGGACATCGCCGAGGAGAAGACCGACTCCGTGCCGCTGAAGCGAAGCCTCGTCCGCCGCCCCGCCGCCGACGAGAAAGCGGTGCGCGCCGCGGTCGAAAGGATCGAATCTGCCAGAGCCCCGATCATGGTCATCGGCGCCGGCGCCAACCGCAAGATGACCAGCCGGATGCTGCTCCAGCTGATCGAGAAGACTGAGATCCCGTTCATCACCACCCAATTGGGCAAGGGCGTGATCGACGAGTTGCACCCCAAGTTCCTCGGCTGCGCGGCGCTCTCGTCGGGCGATTTCTGCCACCGCGCGATCGAGGCCGCCGACCTGATCGTCAACGTCGGCCACGACGTGATCGAAAAGCCGCCCTTCTTCATGAAGCAAGGCGGTCCCGAGGTGATCCACGTCAGCACGAACACCGCCTCGGTCGACCCGGTCTATTTCCCGCAGATCGAGGTGATCGGCGACATCGCCAACGCGATCTGGCAGATCAAGGAGCGGATCGTCCCGCAGCCCCGCTGGGATTGCGGCGCGATGTTCCGGGCGCGGGCCGCCGAGGTCGCCCACACCGCCGGCCTCTGCGGCGACGAGCGTTTCCCGATCTTCCCGCCCTGCCTCGTCGAGCGGGTCCGCGAGGCGATGCCGGCGGACGGCATCATCTGCCTCGACAACGGCGTCTACAAGATCTGGTTCGCGCGCAACTATCCGGCGCGCGGGCCCAACACCGTGCTGCTCGACAATGCGCTGGCGACGATGGGCGCCGGCCTGCCCTCGGCGATGGCGTCGAAGATGGTTCATCCCGAGCGCAAGGTGATGGCGATCTGCGGCGACGGCGGCTTCATGATGAACAGCCAGGAGATGGAGACCGCGGTCCGCCTCAAGCTCGACATCACCGTCCTGATCCTGCGCGACGACGCCTACGGCATGATCCGCTGGAAGCAGGCGAACATGGGCTTCAAGGATTTCGGCCTCACCTACGGCAATCCCGATTTCGTCAAATATGCGGAAAGCTACGGTGCGATCGGCCACCGCGTGGAGGACGCGGAAGGGCTGCCGGCAATCCTCGCCGAATGCCTCGCCACGCCCGGAGTCCACCTGATCGACTGCCCGGTCGACTATTCCGAGAACGACCGCATCCTGAACAAGGAGATCAAGGAATTGAGCGCGGCACTTTGATCACGACGTCACCCCGGCGAAGGCCGGGGGCCCAGTCCTCACGCCGGGTCTGGATCCCGGCCTTCGCCGGGATGACGACATGAAGCTGAAAGACACCTATCCGCTCTATCTCAACAACGCGGCGAAGCAGCCCAATGCCGACCTCGAGGTGACCGACAAATATACCGGCAAGGTCGCCTTCCGGGTCGCCCAGGCCGACGCGAAGACGATCGACGCCGGCATCGCCGGCGCGGTTGCGGCGGCCGAGCCGATGGCGCGGCTGGCGAGCTACCAGCGCCAGGCGGTGCTCCAGCATTGCGTCGAGCGGTTCAGGGAGCGGTTCGACGAACTCGCCTTTGCGCTGTGCGTCGAGGCGGGCAAGCCGATCAAGGATTCGGAAGGCGAGGTCACCCGCCTGATCGACACCTTCCGAATCGCCGCCGAGGAAAGCGTCAGGATGACCGGCGAGGTCCAGCCGCTCGACATCTCCCCGCGCGCCAAGGGCTATCAGGGGATCTGGAAGCGGGTGCCGATCGGCCCGTGCAGCTTCATCTCGCCGTTCAATTTCCCGCTCAATCTCGCCGCCCACAAGGTGGCGCCGGCGATCGCGGTCGGCTGCCCGTTCGTGATGAAGCCGGCCTCGCGCACGCCGCTGGGCGCGATCATCATGGGCGAGGTGCTCGCCGAGACCGATCTGCCCGAGGGCGCCTTCTCGATCCTTCCCGCCCATCGCGAGGGCGCCGATTTGTTCACCGAGGACGAGCGGCTCAAATTGCTGAGCTTCACCGGCTCGCCGGCGGTCGGCTGGGCGCTGAAGGCCAGGGCCGGCAAGAAGAAGGTGGTGCTCGAGCTCGGCGGCAATGCGGCGGTGATCGTCGATAAGGATGCCGATCTCGCCGACGCGCTCGAGCGGGTGATCTTCGGCGCCTTCTACCAGTCGGGCCAGTCGTGCATCGGCGTCCAGCGCATCCTGATCCACGATGCGGTCTATGACGAATTCCGGACGATGCTGGTCAGGAAGACCAGGAGCCTGGTCGCCGGCGACCCCAAGGACCGCAAGGTCTTCATCGGCCCGATGATCGACGTCAGGGAGGCGCAGCGGCTCGATTACTGGATCCAGGAGGCGATCGAGAAGGGCGCCAAATTGCTCTGCGGCGGCAAGCGCGACGGCGCGGTGCTCGAGGCGACCCTGCTCGAGGACGTCGATCCGGCGACCAAATTGAACGTCGAGGAGGCGTTCGGCCCGGTCGCCTTCCTGATCCGCTTTACGGACTTCAACGAGGCGCTCGCCATCGTCAACGATTCGAAGTTCGGCCTCCAGGCGGGCATCTTCACCCGCGACCTCTTCCAGATGTTCGACGCGTGGGACCGGCTCGAAGTCGGCGGCATCGTCATCAACGACGTGCCAAGCTACCGGGTCGACAACATGCCTTATGGCGGGGTCAAGGATTCGGGCCTCGGCCGTGAGGGCATCCGCTTTGCGATGGAGGACATGACCGAGATCCGCAACCTCGTCATCCGCCGCCGCCAGGACGAAGGCCCGGCGAAGAAGCACACGGGGAGCTGAACGCTTCCCGTCATTCCGCCCTTCCCGTCATTCCAGCGAAAGCTGGAATCCCTTTGCCCTTGCTGCCGAAGAAATGAGATTCCAGCTTTCGCTGGAATGACGGCTGTCGGCCCTAGTTCGAGGCCGAGGGCGGCGCTCCGGGCGGGACGTCACCCGTGGTCAGGTCGAGATATTCGACCCGGGCGCGGCGCGAGCGCTGCGGGATTCGGCTGCGCAGCACGCGCTCGTAATCGGCGGTGTAGGAATAGCGCTCGAGCCGGTAGCTGGGCTCGGCGGCGGCGCTGTAGCGGCGGCCGCGGATCGAGGCGAGCAGCGGATCGGCCCAGTCCGGATTTTCGCCGCGGCGCAGGATTTCGAGGCCGGAGACGCTGCCGTCCGGCATCACCCAGAAGCCGACGTCGATCCATTTATGCTCGAACGTGTCGGGGATCTGGCCGTGGCCGCTGCTGAACTGGATCAGGTCCCTGAGGCTGGTCGCGCCGCTGATCGGCTCGATCTGATGCTCGGCGAGCTGGTAAGGCGGCGAGAAGAGCAATCGCCTTGCGCTGCGGGCGGCCTCGCTCCGGCCGAGCCCGGCGAGCCGCGCGTCGGCGCTCGCGCCGCGGCCTTCGATGCGGTCGATCCGGGCGAGCAGGATGGTGGCGCCGATCGCGCGCATCCGCTGCGCCGCATCGATCGATTGCGCGAGCTGGCCGAGCCGCCGGCGGGCGTCTTCGCTGCGCGTGCCCTCCTCGCCGGCACGGCCGGAGACATAGTCGAACCAGAGGCCGCGCAGCTCGGCGAGCGCGACGACGTCGTCGCGCCCCGCGGCTCGCGCGACCTCGATCAGCCGCGCCAGCTCGCGCCGCGCGCTGACGATGTTGCCGGACTGGATCAGATGCTCGGCGAGCTCGAACCGCGCGGTGAAGTGGCGGTGATCCTCCTGCGGAAGGCCCTCCTGCAGCGCACTCAGGATCCCGTAGGTCGAGCGGCGGGTGTCGTCGGCGAAGCCGAGATGGCGCGACAGCCGGGCATGGGCGCGATAGAGGTCCGAGACCGGCTCGGGATAGGTCCGCGCCTGGCCGCGGTTGCGCCGCAGCGAGGCCTGGAGGATGTCGCGGCTCCCGCGATATTCGCCGTCGAGGAACAAAGCCTCGGCGAGCGCCAGCGTCGCGTCGGCATCCTCATTGGTCGGGCAATGCCGGGCGAGGCATCGGGCGAGGCGATCGCGATAATCCTGGATGCGCGGGCCGGTGACGACGATCGTCGGCTGGGTCTGATCGGGCCGCGCCGGCGGCTGGGCGGAGGCGGAGGCGGCGATCAACAGCGCAATCAGCATCTTCGTCTCCTGCCAGGGCCTAGTTGGACGGCGAGCCCTCCGCCGGCGGCGGCGTCGCCGCGCCCGGGGCCTCGCCGGTCGACAGGTCGAGATATTCGACCCGGGCGCGGCGCGAGCGCTGCGGGATGTTGCTGCCGGTGACCCGCTCATAAGGCGCGGTATAGGTGTAGCGCTCGATCCGGTAGGTCGCCTCGGGCCCTGCCGAATAGAGCCGGCCGCGGATCGATTCGAGCAACGGGTTGGCCCAGTCGGTATTGTTCATGTGGCGCAGCACCTCGAGCCCCGAGACGCGGCCGTTGGGCAGCACCCAGAAGCCGACGTCGAGCCATTTGTCCTCGAAATTGTCGGACCTGCGGGTATTGACGTTGGCGATGTTCATGTCCTGGCCCGAGGTCTCGCCGATATTGTTCGGGTCCTGCACCTGGAGCTGGTAGGCGGGCGAATCGATCAGCCGGCGGCGGGTCGCGGAGGCGTTGCTTCGGCCGATCTCGGCGAGCAAGGCGTCGGCGCGGTCGGCATGGCCCTCGTGGCGGTAGATGCGGGCGAGCAGCAGCTTGGCGCCGGTCGCCCGCATCCGCTGCGCCGGCGCGGTTTCGCGCGACATCAGGATCAGCCGCGCCCGGGCGTCGCCTTCGGGCCGGGCGATATTGTCGAACCACAGCATGCGCAGCTCGGCGATGGTGGCGACGTCCTCGCGGCCGGCCTCGCGGGCGACCCGGGCGAGATCGACCAGCGCGCGCCGGGCGCCGGTATAATTGCCCGACTGCATCAGATTCTCGCTGAGCTCGAGCCGGGCGGTGAAATGGCGGTAATCCTCTTGCGGGATGCCCTCGCGCAGCGCCTCGAGGATGCCGTAGCTGGAGCGGCGCGCGTCGGTATCGAGGCCGAGATGGCGCGACAGCCGGGCGTGGGCGCGATAGAGGTCCGAGACCGGCTCGGGGAAGCCGCGCGCCTGGCCCCGGTTGCGGCGGAGCGAGGCCTGCACGGCGTCGCGCGCCTCGTGATACTCGCCGTTGAGGAACAGGGCCTCGGCCAGCGCCAGGGTGGCGTCGGCGTCCTCGTTGGTCGGGCAGCGGCGCTCGAGGCAGCGGCGCAGGGCGTCGCGGAAGTCCTGGAGCCGCTGGCCGGTAACGACGATCGTCGGCTGGTCGCCGCTCTGGCCCTGCGCCTGCGCCAACGCCGGCGCCGCGCCGGCCAGCAAAGCGAACAGCAACAGCCCACGCATGACATTCTCCCCACCGATCAAGCCCGTCATATAAGCGCGCCCGATCCCATTGAAACCCCACCGAAAGAATTCGCAAGCGCGATCAATTCGGTCAAGCCCTTGCGTTCGCTTTATTATTTTGTCAAAGCGAGGCGATGATCAAATCTCTTTCCGTCCTTGCCCTGGCCGCGCTGTCGCTTGCCGCTTCGCCTGCGCCGATGGCGCCGCGCGAGGCGATCTTCGCCGCCGCCGATGCGGCGCCCAGCGCCGTGCCCGGCACCTTCGTGATGCACGTCACCGCGACCGGCCGTGTCGGCCCGCGCATCTACCTCAACTCCGAGGCGGATTATCGCGATCAGCGCAATCTCTCGATCGCGATCTCGCCTTGGGCGGCGCAGCAGCTGGCGCACCGCTTCGGCGGTGCCCCCGAGGCCCGGCTGCGCGGCCGCACGATCGCGGTGCGCGCGCCGCGCGGCGGACCCGGATTGGCATCTTCGACAATTTCCACCGGCCGACCGGCCTCTATTATTACCAGACCCACGTCGCGGTCACCGACGCCGACCAGATCCGCATCGTCGGCTAGCCGCATCGACGTTCCTCGCGGCGCGGCGAACAGGGGGTCGCGGGCGTTGCGCGGGGCTCAGAGACCGTAGGCGGTTTTAAGACGCTCGATCACTGTCTCGCGGGTCATGTTGACCTGGAACGGTCGGGGGTCGAACGCGCCGTCATCTTCGAGCGCGCCGGCGAACGCCGCCATGTCGCCCCTGACCTGGTCGGGCAGGTCGTAGCGCGCGCCGGCGGGCAGCACCTGCAGCAGGCGCGCGACATCATTGCGGTGCTTCTTGACGTCCCGCTCGTCGACCTTCTCGCCGTCGGCGCGCCGCTGGCTGAGATCGAGCCAAGCCTTGGCCTTGAACGGGATGATCGCGGCCTCGCCAAGGACCGGTATGCCGTCCATCATCCGAACCATGGACTGAAGGAACCGATAATATTCCTCGTCGAGGAGGATCGCGGAAAGGCTAGCCGCCTCCTCGTCGATCGGCAGCGGAGTCAGCTGGCTGCCCTCCGCGACGACAAGGCCTTTGGGCGCGGGCGAGAAGAGTTCGAGCATTGCGGGATAGTCCGGCTTCGCCGGCTTCTGAAACCGGTAGAGCATGCGTTCGCCTTCGCTTCGTTCCCTGATCTGATATTCTCCTTCCTCGACGAACGCCCAGAAAAGCTCCGAAAAGGCCAGGTCGAGCGCCTCGACGATGAGGACGATGTCGAGATCCTTGGTTGCGCGGAAATCGAGGCCGACATCGGTCATGACGAGCTCGCATGCCGCTCCACCGATCAGCACATATTGGTGATCGTGCCCCGCGAAATGCGCGCGAAACCGATCTATTCCTACGACCATCCAAACGGCTCCAGGAGTTTCTCGGCCGCCTGCGCGACGCGCTCGTCGGCTTCGTGCCGCATGCTGAGATAGAGCGAGAGGGGATCGACGACGCCGCCTCGTGCCAGCACGGCCGGGTCGTACCTCCAGGTCTCGAGCTCGGTGCGCTCGTCGTCGAACCCCGCGCGGGCTAGATTGTCCAGTTGCGCTTCTATCTGCTTCCAGCGCGCCGCGGCAATCGCGCGACGCGCGACGCGCGGAGCCACGAGCATCGTGTAGTGCGCGAGCGCGCTTTCTCCCGCTCGCGGCGCGATCGTGTCGTCGAGGATGCCGTGGATAGTGCGCAGCTTGCGGACCGGCGACTGCAGCCGGTCCTTCACGCGCTCCCAGAGTTCCCTGCCTTCGAGGAGCAGGTGCATGCGACGCTGCCGGCCGACATGCCGGGCCTTGACGATCTGCAGCATCTCCAGCTCGTCCAGCGCCCTGGTCATGCTCATGATCGCGACCTCGAACCGGCCAGCGAGCTCGGTCAGGTTGGCGTCCTCGAGCGTCTCACCGAGAAGCGCCGCCACCAGGATAAGCTGCGCGGTCGGCGCGATCCGCTCGGCTGGTTGTGGACGTGCGCGCGCGCCACGCTCGCGCCAGTCGAGAAAGACCTCAGGAATGTAGAGCTGGCTGCCGGGCGCCAGGAAACCGATCCGGCGCTCGACCATCTGGCGCCGGATGGCCGCCGGCGCGTGGTCGAGGAGCAGGATGACGGGCTGGTCGCCGAGGTTGCGGCGCAGGACCTCGCGATGTTTCGTGAAATCGGTGGTGAAGCCCATGCCGGGCCGCCAATTCTTCCATGCGGCGACTAGCAAGGGCTGGCCGATCAGAGTCCCTTGCCACAAGCGGTAGCGGTCGAGCAGGAAATGCGGCAGGCCGGGCGGCGCGACAGGGTCGAGCGTCAGCCGCTCGCCGAACGCCGAAAGGATATATGCCTCGGCTTCGGCCGCTTGCGCATCGAGCTTTTCAGCTTCGTCTAACATTAGGATGCGTATTTAACACTAGCGATGTTAAATGTCAACCTAACTGTTAGATAACCTAGGATGGCGAGGAGGATTCCTCACTCATCTATCCGGCCGGCCGCGAGAGGTCGGGCTGGGTTTCGACCAGCACCTCCAATTGCTCCTGGCAGCCATTCTCGATCAGGGCGGCGGCGACCGCCTGGAGGTTGGTCGGCTCGGAGCCGAGCGTCCGGAAGGTGATCTGCGCCGGCACCGCCACTCCCGCCTGGCTGAAGCTGTAGGCGCCGCCGTTGACGATCGGCAGGCCGGACGGCCAGGCGAGAGTCGCCTGCCCCGCCGGCCATTGGGCGGTCCGCGGCCGGCCGCCCGGCGGAGTGATGGTGAGCGTCGTCGGCACGCCCGCGTCGGGCCGCCAGAGCATGACGTTGCTGGTCCCGGCGAGGCAGATGGTGCCGCTCTGGGTCACGTCGACATGCCAGATGGTCGGACTCCTCGGGACGATGCCGGCGTTGCGCACCGCGCCGATGCGGGCGCGGCGGCCGTCGCTTGCGGCGAGCGTGCGCGGCCCGGCCTGGACCGCGGCGCTCGGCGAGAAGGTGCCGGGGCCACGGAAGGTGCGGGTGCCGGTGGCGCCGAGGATGACGAGGCTGTCGCCGGCCTGGAGGGTGATTCGGGCATTGTCGGGCAGCGAGCGGCCGGCGGGATAGGCCCTTGCCGAGGGCCCGGCCGAGCGCACGACGAGGACGTTGGCGGCGGCCGAAGCGGCGCCGGCGGCGAGCAGGGCGGCGAGCGTCGCGCGCCCGAGCTTATTTCGATCCCAAGACAAAATGACCTCCCGGACCAACCTCGCGGATCCTATAGACGAAATATTGCAGGCCCGCATCTTCCTTATGGTCGGCGGCGATGGCCTCGAGCTGAACGAGCGCGTCCGCATCGCCGCCGTCGAACGCCCGCCAGAGCGCGTTCAGCCGGAGGCGCAGGGCTTCGTCCATGTCGGGTACGGGCTCCCACACCTCGACCGGCGTCGCCCGGCCGGAAAGCACGATCCGGCCCATCGGGCGGAACACGTCGAGCGAGGATTCCCGCTTGGTCTCGTCGCTGACCAGCATCGTCGTCTTCAGCGCCTTGTTCGCCGATTCCAGCCGCGCGGCGCAGTTCATCGCGTCGCCCAGCGCGGTATATTGGATGCGGCCCTCGCCGCCGAAATTGCCGACCACCGCCTCGCCGCGGTGGAGGCCGACGCGGGTGACTCCGATCGGCGGCACCTCGTCGCCGCCAATGTCCTTGGCTATGCGGCGGAATTCCTCGCCGCAGCGGTACATCTCCATCCCGGCGCGGATCGCGCGGTCGGCGTCGTCGGGCCGGGCGATCGGCGCGCCCCAGAAGGTGACGAGCGCATCGCCGACGAACTTGTCGAGCGTGCCGCCATGCTTGAGGACGATGTCGCTCATCAGGTCGAGATAGCGGTTCAGGAGCCGCGACAGAGTCTCCGGCGTGATCGCGTGGGAGAGCTTGGTGAAGCCTTCGAGATCGGTGAACAGGGCGTAGATCCGGGTCTGCTCGCCTTTGAGTCCGAGCCGCTCGGGATTGCGCATGATCTCCCGGGCGACGTCGGCGGGCAGATATTTGCCGAGCGCGGACTGGGCGAAGCGGCGCTGCTCGGAGCCGACCGCGCGGGCCGCCGCGCCGACGCCGACGAAGGCGAACAGCCAGCCGACGGCCCAGCCCACCGCCGGCAGGTCGATCGTGTCGATGCCCCCCGCCTGGAGCTGGAAGGGCAGCCAGGCGACCACCGCGAGCTGGACGGCAAGGGCGAGGATCAGCCGCCAGCCGCGCAGCTCGAGCGCGCTGGTGAGCGCGCCGAGCAGGACGGAAAGGACCGCCGCCGCCCACAGGATCCAGCCCGGGATCGCCCGCGGCATCCGCCCGTCGAGCTGCTGGGCGAGCATATGGGCATGGACTTCGAGCCCCTTCATCATCCGCCCGGTGAAGCGGGTCATCGGCGTCTCGTAATCGTCGAGGTCGTTGATATCGCCGCCGATCAGCACGTAGCGGCCCTCGAACATCGGCCGCAGGCCCTCGCCGACCTGGGTGACGAACTGGATCGGGAAATTGGTGAAGATCGGAATCTCGTCATTCTCCGAGGTGCCGGGGATGCGATAGTCGATGCTGCGCGTGTAGCTGCGGAATTCGGGGTGGATCGGGCCGGCGAGGGCGTTGGAGAAGAGCGGCGGCAGCCCGGCCCGCTCGAGCGGCCAGCGCCGGATCACGCCGTCATTGGGGTCGGGCTCCATCTTGATGCTGGTCGGCCGGACCGGGCCGGAGGAGACCTGGCCGATGAAGCGCCGCATGAACTGCTCCTGCCAATAGGCGATCTGCGCTTCGTTCGAGCTCGCCCGGCCGAAGGCGAGGAAGGTCGGCGTGTGCAAGGATCGGAAGGTCTCGATGAGCTCGGCATCCTCGGGCTGGGCCTGGTCGATCAGGATGTCGATGCCGATCGCGCGCGCGCCCATCGCGTCGATCGCGCGCAGCGCCCGGGCGAGCATGCGCCGGTCGAGCGGCGAGCGCTTGCCGAGCTGCTGCAGAGTCTCGTCATTGTAGGTGACGAGGACGATGCGGTCGTCCTGCTGGAGGACGCGCGCCGCGGAGCGGGTGAAGCGCCAGTCGTAGAGCGCCCGCTCGGCGTCGCTCGACAGCGGGATATCGGCGTTGAAGCGGGCGACGTAGAGCCCGGCGGCGAGGAACAGCAGGGTGGCGAGCAGCCGCACCGGGCCGATCTGGCCGACCGACCGCCTCAGCCTCTTCGTCCAGCCGCCGCCTTCCTCAGCCATCGGGTCCCCCGCCTGGTGGCGGCAGGGTAGGGGGAAAGGATGGGGCTGAACAGACCGAACCGAGTCATTCCGGCGAAGGCCGGAACCCATGAACACCGACGTCGGTGCCTAAAGCACCAAGCCTGTGTTCGTGGGTTCCGGCCTTCGCCGGAATGACTCTGATCTTAGCGCGCCCCCGCCTTCACCGCCTGCGCCCAGGCGAGGTCGGCGAGCGGCTCGAGCCGGGCCGCCATCTCGGCGGCATGGGCGGAAGCGGCGGTGCCGCGGACCAGCCTGCCCTTGATGCCGTGGACGATGCCGGCGAGGCGGAACAGGTTGAACGCCATGTAGAAGTCCATGTCGGCGATGCCCGCGCGGCCGGTCCGCCGGCAATAAGCGGCGACATACTCGGCCTCGCTCGGGATGTTGAGCGCGGCCAGGTCGCGCCCGGCGAGCGCGTCGGGCATCCGGTACATCATCAGATGGTAGGAGAAATCGGCGAGCGGATGGCCCAGC
>Ga0207677_10000274_pt1 | contig 38591 bp, 65 predicted proteins | sample KBSMisM42_FD_184311 | JGI IMG/M metagenome (GOLD analysis project Ga0207677, IMG submission 184311) | Miscanthus rhizosphere microbial communities from Kellogg Biological Station, Michigan, USA - KBS Miscanthus M4-2 (SPAdes) (version 2) | ecosystem: Host-associated > Plants > Roots >...
ACCTGTAGGGATGCTTATTTCGCTCTAGGTTCTACGAACTTGATCCGTACTATTGAGAACGTAAACGGATTCATCGCAAAAGCTCAATATCCATCTCAAATGAACACATTGAGACCGGAATGGGGTTCAATTTCTAACTTAAGATTCTTGCTGGCTTCTATCGGTAGCGTATCTCCAACATCATCTGCGCTTGGTGCTGATGTGTATAACATCTTCTGCGTAGGTATGGAAGCATATGCTTGCATCGAGCAAGACGGATATTCTGCACAATTCCTGTATCGTCCACCAATCTATGACGGCCCATTGGCCCTCAACAGTTCTGTTGGCTACAAATTTGCGGAAGTGCCTCGTATCACGAACGATGCCTGGGTAATCAATCTTAGATCAACCCTTAAACCATAATAGGAGGCATATATGGCAGTTTTAGATAATATTTTTGAAGGTACCTTTACACAGGGTTCTACTGCGGTTGTTCAATATTTGAATCTTCCAGGTGGTTTCGATCACATTGAAGTTTTCAATTATACCCAATGGAATGCTGCGTCAAAATCATTCAAGTTTGAATGGTTTAGAGGGATGCCATCGGGTTCTGCTCTTGTGACATCACAAAACGCAGTTCCTGAAGTGTATACCAGTACGATTCCTTCTGGTGGATTTACATTAATTTCACCAACAGGAGTTCCAGTTCCTGGTTCACAATTAAGTGGTACAGCGATTAGCAGTGCAACACCTCCAGTTGTTTCTTCAGCAGCTACTAGCACGCTGAAAAACGGCGATATTGTTGTCATGTACAATTGCACAGGTGCAAAGCAGTTCAATGGCTACTATTTCACAGTAGGGTCAGTAACTGCAAATACATCTTTCACTTTGGCATATGCTCCAACGATTGTTGCTGGTACTACTTGCAACTATCGCATTATGTCAAGTGATGCAGCTTTCTATCCTAGAAACCGTTTGATCGCTTCGATTTCACAAGCAACTCAAGCAGTAGTGACTTTCACAGTTACCCATGGTTTGACAGTTGGTCAAGAGATCGTATTTAGCGTTCCAGCGGCATTCGGAATGACCCAAATGAACGGGTTGAGAGGAACGATCTTAGCTATTAACACAACCACCAACGCTGTGACTGTTAATATCGATTCATCAGGCTTTACAGCCTTTGCGTTCCCACTAACCGCAACTGCAGCGACGGCATATAGCCCAGCTCAATGCGTTCCATTTGGTGACGGACTAGATATCACAAACCCATTGCAAACATCCGCAACACTTGCTGGTGCTACTCAAAACACATCTTTCAACGGTGTGGCATTGGGTCTTGGAGTTACTGGAACAAGTAACGTCCAATCCAATGGTATGGGTCCTGCTGGTTCTGCAAACGATGTGATGTATTGGAGAGCGACTAAGTCAGGCGCTTACTATCCAACTTCATACACACCGCTTTAAACAAAACGTAGATCATTTTCGTGACGTTGCGGAAATGATCTACATAACACAGTGAGCCATGTAATGTGGCTCACATTTTATTGAGGAAACAATGGCAAAAGCAAAAGAAGTAGTCGAGGAAGTTTCGACAGAAAAACCAAGCATGAGCGTAGGGGATCTGGTAGCTCGCATCGAGAAGATGTCCCCCAAAGAAAAACAAGCTTTTTGCAAGACATTATCTACTGAAGAAAAGAAACGCTATATCGGGTACCTGAAAGATCGCGATATGGAAACTATCACAGCGGTTTTCCGCTGCTATGAACCTTTGGGTGGAATGGTCAAGATGACCGTGAAACCATATGAGGGCTGCGAAGCTACATATGAGTTTTACGACAATCAAACCTATACGATCCCAATTTATCTAGCCAAACGATTCAACAATGAGTTCCAGGGTGTTGGTACATGGTATCCAACTCATGCGCACATCATGGATGCAAGTGGTACGCCGATCGTTGGTGTAGGTAAGAAGAATTATCGTTTTGGAATGAATTCGACGGCTCTGATGTAGATGTCTATACCGCAACCATTGAATCTTTTTACTCCGATTGCGTCCAACTACATCTATCAGAGGGCATTGATCTCTGATGTGACAAACGAAGTAAACGCAATTGTTACGACATCTACGGAAAATGGATTCAATAACGGTCAAGTCATCCGAATCATTGTTCCACCACCCTATGGAATGGTTTTGAACTATGTTCAGACGACCATAGAGTTGATTGATGGATTCAGTTTCAGAACACAAATAGATACCTCGGCGCTGCTACCTTTTGTAGCGCCGACTTTTACTCCTGGCCATGCATTTACAGAGGCACAAGCGGTGCCTATGACGGGTCTAGAGTGGAATATTGCGCCATTAACGGGAAATCAACCGCCAGCGGTTCCAACGCCTGTGAATACGGAAATACTACCGCATATGCCACCTGTATACCCCCCAAAGGAGGTTTAGATGTCAGCAACCTTACAAGACATCAGATTGAAAGTCAGAAGGATTACAAAAAGCCCTTCTGTGAATCAGATTACAGATGCGCAGATTGACCAGTACATCAACACATTCTATCTCTGGGACTTTCCTGAACATTTAAGACTATTTGACCTCACATCAGAGCTTAGGATCACCTGTAGCGCAAATATTGATACTTATGACCTTCCTACAAGCGCACCTACGAATGTTAGTCCTGTTTCATTAGGAAACGTTTCTGGAACATCTGCAAACATTGATTTAATTGCAACACTAGGTCTACCTGCTGATGCGACAATCATCCCAGGATCAATCTTGGTTAACGTCAACTCCACTTCCCCATCCGCATTTACTGAGGTTTTCCCATATACCGGAGAACTAGTTGCGGATGCTGGCGATGGTACGCAAGGATTGATTGATTATCAAAATTGCGTCTTGCAATTGAGTTTCAGTTCATCTATTGCATCAAGCCCAGCAACCATTCAATTCAGTTATACAGTTCCAGAATTCATCACGATCATGCCTCCTCTCTATATTGCAGGATTTGAATCGTATTATACACAATCGCAAGCAGAGTTTTTTCGTCTTTACCCAATCATCAGGACTATATTAGCACTTACATATGGAACTGGTTCCGCAGGTCCATACACGGGCACATTATCTTCCACTCCAGTGTTAAGAAATAATGTTCTGATTGACACCGTAGATACATCAGGAAATTCAATGTCTGTCAGTGATGATGGCAATGGAAATTTAGTTGGGAATGGCACAGGAACTATCAATTACGTTACAGGCGCCATTTCAGTTTCATTCAACCAACCAGTTCAATCCGGCGCAGCAATCAATACGCAGACTGTTCCCTATGTAGGAAATAGGCCAGCAGCAGCCCTTTATTTTAACGATCAACTCACATTGAGACCCGTACCCGATCAAGCATACACAATTCAACTACAGGGGTTCAGAAGGCCTACAGCATTGATTGCGCAAGGTGATACTCCAGTATTGCGAGAATGGTGGCAGCTATTAGCAATGGGTGCAGCATTAAAGATATTCGAAGATAGGGGAGATTTCAACTCAATCAATCTCTACATGCCTCTATTCAATCAATACAGAAATCAAGCCGAAAGAAAAACCATCGTTCAGTTGACGAATAACCGTTCACAGACTGTCTACACAGAGATGACGCAAGCTGCATTCGGTAATTTTTATGGAACCATGTTTTAAGTAAAGCCGCTTTACATTGGAGTTTTATGACTACCTATACACCCAATATTCCTCAACCTGGTGACATACCAGCACAGTCACAAGACCAAATTTTGCAAAACTTTCAATCGATAGATGATGGAACAAATGGATTCGCAAGAAATCATGTGAGTTTAACAAATGGCACAGTAGGCCAAAGAGGAAAGCATAATTTTCTAGAATTGGTCCAACAATCCGGAAAACCCGGTACATTGGCAGCTAATGAAAATACTTTTTATGCAAAGTCAGTTACTAGTACGGGTGATGGAGGATATACACAAACAGAAACTTTTCTTGCTCGTGGCACTTCAGCAGTAGAAATTCAAATGACTGCTGGAAAAAATTCTGATGTTCCATTTTCAGATGCTGATAATTTTGTCACTTTTTTACCTGGTGGCCTATTAATTCAAGGTGGGGTTGTTACTTCACCAGGAAGTAGTGGAACAATTTCTTTTTCCCCCACATTTAGTGCTGTTCCACTATCTATTACCTTAACTGCACAAAGAAATTCAAGTTCAAATCCTATTGTAGCATGGGTTGATAACGCATCCGCTCCATCTGCTTCTCAATTTAAATACAACTCAGATGTTTCAAGTATTTCCAAACTATACTGGGTAGCAATAGGTCTAGCATGACGGCACAACCACTATTCATAGGCCCCTATGATATCGGTTTGCAGAAGAACCTCAAGCCTTTCATGCTTCCCGATAAGGCATTTCCTAATTTGGTGAATGCGTTCATATTTCGCGGTCGCATTGAAAAGAAGATAGGATTTTCTCTGATTGGAAGACTTCAGAGAAACTACACAACTGCTTCTATAGGCAATTCTGGGGCTTCCCCTTGGACATTTAATCTCTATACTGTTCTTTCTATTACGGGTGAACCTAACGCAGCAATTAAACCAGGATCTGTTGTTATAGTGATTGGGGGTGCAATTACCTTCACAGATCAAGGAAATGGCACTTTAACATCGATTACTCCAGGAAATAGCGGAACGATCAATTATGCAACCGGTTCGGTTACGTTAACTCACATAGCAGGTGCAGGAGTAGCCACTACAGCTACTCTTTCATATTATCCGACATTACCTGTTATGGGTCTATGTCGACGCGAATTGGTGTCACTAAATCAATTCCAAACCGTAGCATTTGATACAAAATACGCTTATCGATTTTTAGCTGGTGCATGGCAAGAATTGCCCTCTACTATGGTCACAAGATGGAATGGTACTGATTACCAATTGTTTTGGACGACTAACTATGCAAAGGATGCGTCAGGAAATGACCTTTTTTGGGCTTCTAATGATAATCCTGGATTAAATGGATATGCCTTTACATCATTTGCAGGTAGTGTTGCAGGGCCTCCATCAACTACAAACATCACTACGACAGTTGCAAACAACTTTCAGGTAGGCGACAGTGTCATTATCTTGAATTCATCTGCTGGAGCTGCCAATGGCACTACAGGAACTGTTACAGCAGCCGGAAACCCATTCACAATAAGCAATCCTGGTACAGGAGTTTTCACCGATACTGCAAACACAGGTATTGTTTTAAATCTATCCAGACAAGTAACTGGAGTCGATACAATCAAATATTACAATGGTTCCACATGGAGCATTTTCAATCCTACAACATTCTCTGGGATAGTACCTAATATAATTTTGGGTGCTTTGTTAATTGTTCCTTATAAAGATCGATTAGTGCTTCTGAATACTACAGAAGGCAATGCAACAACTTCACAGAACTTTCAAAACAGGGCTAGATGGTCACAAAATGGATCACCAATTGATTTGGTTAATGGTTGGCTTGATGATACTGTTGGTCGCGGTGGATTCGTGGACGCCCCCACGCTGGAAGCCATAGTCTCATGCGGATTTGTAAAAGATACTCTTATTGTATATTTCGAAAGATCCACATGGCAATTAGTATATACGTCCAATGAAGTTTTGCCTTTCATTTGGCAACGTATCGATTCAGAATTAGGAGCTGAAAGCACATTTTCTAATGTGCAATTCGATAATGGATTACTGGCCTTTGGTAACGTGGGAATTCATAGTACAAACGGTGTAAATTGTGAAAGAATTGATGCTATCATCCCAGACGAAGTCTTTACGATAAACAACAACAATAATGGCCCGCAGCGTGTTTCAAGTCAAAGGGACTTCTTAAATGAATTGGCTTATTTCACATATCCTGATCCTACAAGCATACCACCTTCAACATCCTCAGCTTTTAAATTTCCCAATAAGGTATTGGTTTATAATTACCGAAATAACACATGGTCTTTTTTCCGTGAGAATTTCACTTGTTACGGTCCTTACCAGCTTGTGACACCAGGTTTTACATGGGCGAATATGGTTAGTGGCACATCATGGGCGCCATGGTCATCATGGTCAGCACCATGGAATTCCGGCTTCCAATTAACTGGAGTGCCTACAATCTGTGCAGGTACGCAACAAGGGTATGTTGTAGAGTTGAACCCTGACAACGTTACAAATTCGGAAACACTAAGCATCAAAGGCATCACAGGATCTACAATAAATAGCCCAAACCATAATCTGGAACAGGGTGAATATATTTATGTCATTGGATGTATTGGTTCAACCACATTCAACAATCAGATTCTCAAGATCATTTCCGTTACGGATGCGAACAATTTCGTTGTGGATCAAACGGCAAGTGGAACCTATCTAGGTGGTGGATCAATCCGACTATTGAGTAATATTAACATCTTCACCAAAGAATTTGCTCCTTTCTGGGCTAATGGAAGAAGGGTTCGTTTACGAAAAGGGGAATTTCTCTTTTCTAAATCATCCGAGGGTGAAGTGACTTGCAATGTATTTGTAGATACTTCTGAGAATTACTCAACAACAGAATATGATCCTAATTTAGGCATTAACAATGCCGTTTTGGGTACAAACCATATCTCAACAGCACCAGAACCAAATATTCCTGCACAATTGCAACAACAAGAAATCTGGCAGCACATGTATTTCTATACCTCTGGAGACACATTCCAGGTGCAAATTACCTTGGATGATTCTCAGATGCGAAATTTGGACATTGTAGATAGTGATATTGTATTGCATGGGATGATCTTCTATTTTGAAGAAGCTGGAGAATTTCTATGACGGCTACTCCTGAAGGTGGAACATCACCATTTCTTCCTACATTTCGAAATCTGGAACTCAATGATGAACAGCTACGCATTGTCCTTTCACAATACCTTACAAACTCGGCTTATGCTGTAAACATTAAGCAAAGTGGACAATATGAGACTATAGAGTTATTGAGCAGTCAGCAATTTACAGATCAAACATCGGCACAAAAGAAGAGACAAGGATTTCGTAAGATTTTCTATATTGATCCGGCAAATTTGACCTTTAGTCATAACATTTCAGGCGTGCAACTCTTCACTAATATTTACGGTGTAGTTTCTGTGTCCGGGGGTTGGTATCCACTGCCTCTTGTAGACGTAGTTAATGTGACTAATCAAATATCTATACAAGTGACTAATACTCAGGTTATTATAACAGGTGGAGCTACGGCGCCTATGATAACTGGCGGTATAGTGGTTTTAGAGTATGTAAAAAATTGAGGTTTTTATGGCGTGGGATTGGTTATTTGGTAAAGAAGCAAAAGTAAAGGATTATCATCCATATACGGATGAGCAAGAGAATTTTATCAATTCAGTCCTTCAACAAACTGGTCCATTGAATCAAGCTGGAATGGACTATTTACGCCAAATTCTAAGCAATGATCCTAGGGCGTTTGAGGCGTTTGAAGCACCCATAAAGCAACAATTCGAAGAAGAAACTATTCCAAATATATTAGAGAGATTTTCTTCTGCGGGTGCAAGAAATTCATCTGCATTAAATCAAACTTTGGGACGTTCAGGAAGAGATCTTTCTACTCAATTAGCCGGTCAACGAGCAAATTTGCGTGATAGTGCTTTGTCAAGATTGATGCAATTTAATCAAACCGGACTTACACAAACAAAGCAACCATACATGAAAGGTGGTTCAGAAGGCGTTGCAGGCCCATTACTTAATCTTGGTGCATCAGTTTTAGGTGGCCCATTAGCGAGTGGATTTAGCTCCTTAACAAACTTTTTGAGTTCTAAATTTGGTGGCGCTGCATCTGGCGGTGGTGGTGATTTAACAGGTGCATATGATTTTGGTTTCAGAAGTGGCGCAATGACTTAGGAGAAATTTATGGGTTTTGTTCTTCCACGCAATCCTAATCCTTTGGTGGGTGCGTTAAATACATTAACACAAACTTTTACAAAGCGAGCAACTGAAGACCGTGAAAACAAATTGATCGGTGATGCTTTTCAAAAGCTCAACGACCCCAATATTTCACCTTTGGAGCAATTAGTTACATTAAGCCAACTGGATGTGTCTCCTGAGAAGAGAAAGATGCTTACAGAGGGTTTTAGCACCATTAATGAGCAAGCCGCAAAAGCACAGAAAGCGCAACAAGAACGACAGCGCAACGTGCAAGTTGCACAGCATTTAGGTTTAGAGAATCCCGAACAATATGCAGATCATGATCCATCTACAATTGTTGCGATTCATAAGCAGAAGAATCCTGTGGCTAAGGGAGGAATTTCTGCTCAACCAATCCCGGAAGAACACTTGAATAAAATAGAAGAAATCGAAAATGCGAATCCAAAAGCCTCACCCGGTGAATTGATTAAACTATTTGCTAAAGCACAAATTCCTGAATCTTCATATAAATTGCGCGTTGAAACTAAAGGGAAAGAAGGCGAAGCATCAAATAAAAATCTCCTTACCATTCATGAGTATTCTGAAGATGCTGATAAAGAAATTATTAATGCTTCTAAAACAGCACGTAAACAACTCGAAGCTGCAAAAGATATTGAGGAAGCTGTTCGTTCAAAAAAAGTACAACCTAATTCCGTTTCAAATTGGTTTAGAGGTTTTGGGAAGATTGGAGATAAAATCGCTGATGCTTTTAAAAATGCCGAGCAGGGTAAATTTGAAGCAGCTCTTCCACAATTGATCGAGGGTTGGAAAGATGTTTTCGGAGTCAGATTATCTGATGCCGACTTAAAAATCATTCAAGACAAACTGCCTAGTATTGGCAAAAGTGCTGAAGCGAATGAAGCCATTTTAAAAGTCATCCGTAAATATGCACAACCACTTATAGATAGAGAACAAATTGGAAGACAAATCAAAAAAGAAAATAATGGTTATAGACCTCTAAATTATACTGACATGATTGAAGAACGATTAGAGGCTATGAATGAACCTGTAATGGTAATTAGCCCAAAATCTGGAAAGCCAGTTTCTATTCCACGAAGGGATTTACAAGCAGCTTTAGATGCTGGGGGAAAATTAGCCAATGAGTAGTTTTAATTGGGATCAATATGAGCCTGAAGTTGCAACAGAAAATCCACCACAAAAAACTCTCCCTAAAAATACTCCTCCGTTGAAATTTGAAAAAACTCCTGAAAGTTTTGATTGGTCAGATTACGAAAAAAGTTCATTTCCAGAAGAGGTTGAAAAAGAACCGGACTCATTACCTGCAAAAATTTTCAGATATGTATATTCTTTGCCTTCAGGAATTGGTCAAGCATTTACTTGGCCGTTAGATGCAGTTAACTTTTTGGCTCAAGGCGAAGGTTTGAGTGGATTAGAAGAATATGAGCAAAATTGGGAAAAGTGGCAGCAACAATGGCCTGGGGTGCAATTTCCTGATCCTAACTCAGAAGATTTCAGAAAGAAGTATTTAGAAGCTGTTGTTTCAGGATCAGAATATTTTCCAAGTCAATCAAATATTGAACGCATTATTGAAGAGAAAACAGGCGCACCACTTGTTGCAACTGATAAATTGCAAAAATTAATCCGACTTGGAGGTATGGCTGGTGCATTTCAAAAAACTTTAGGAAAAGCTGCTGTAGCTGGTGTGACAGCTCCTGTCGTATCTGGAACAGCGCAAGTATTAGGTGCAAATGAAGGCGTTGCAGATGTTTTGGGCTTACTCGCTTCACCGGCTCCTGGAGCTATAAATCAAGCAATAAAGAAATCTCTACCATCTTCTAAAGCTGCTGCATTGGAATCTAAAATTATAGGAGCAGAAAAGCAACCAAGTTCTTTTGAAACTGCTGAAAGCATTTTGAAAGACTTACAGAGCACTCCAGAAACTAATGAAGGTGCTTTAGGATTAAGAATTCCTCAACAAAATAAACCTTCAATTAATGTCGAAGGAAGAACTATCACCTCTAAAGGAAAGGATCTTGGAGTTAGACCATCAAAAACTTTTGAAGCAACAAATCTAAAAGATGTTGTTGGCAACACTATTTCTCCTCAAAAGTTCTATAACACCACCGAAGGTGGAAAAGCTATCACAGATGAAGTCAGAAGACTTGATGAAGAAGTTTATAGAGGGGTAAATAATCTTTACAAAAGGTCTAGAGAACTAAATTCTCAAATCGAAAATATTCAACCAAATCTTGTTGAAGATTTAACCCCGCGCATTCGGGAACTAGAAAAAATTCCTGAACCTTCAGATGTACAAAAACGTCTAATTACTGCGATGAAGAAAATTAGAAATGATCTTGCACATATCGGTGAAGATGGTGAAGTAATCGGATACAAGCCGATTAATAACCAAACTCTAATAGATCAGGTTCAAAGCTTACGCCAGATTGTGGATTATGATTTTTCCCATGGAAATACCAAGAACATTTTTAAGCCATTGATTAATTCTATCGAAGATGCCGTAATTAACACATCAAAGCAATCAGGGAATTTGGAAGCCGTAGCAGCAAATATCGAAGCCAAAAATGCATATAAGAATTGGGTGAATGCTTTTGATACGCCTTATATGCGCCCTTTGCGCGACAGAAGCAATAAGGACTTTAGCAAATCATTTAAGTCGGCTTTAGATTTGGATGAATATAATGTCTTAAGTCCTATTTTGAATGCTTCTGAAAGAGGAAAGTTGCTTAATCAAGCTGTGTCAAGAGATTTAGTAGAAAAGCATCTTGCACCATTTTTGGAGAATCCTCACAAAGCTAACACAAGAGAATTTAATAAAACATTAAGAGAACTGGATGCTGTTTTACCTCCTGGAATGACTCAACAAATCCGTAACAAATTCAATGCATCGCGTAAAACACCTTCGTTTCGTGCAAAGGCAAAGCCGTTTACCAAAGCTGAAGAGGCTTCAAGCAAATACCTGAAATTGAAACCAGAAGATATACAAGCTAAAATGAATTCCCGTTCAGGTATTAGAGAATTGCGTCAGGATCTATCTGGAAGTGAATCAAGAAAGAAATTATTCAATCAACTAGAAAGACAAAAGCTTCGCTCGTTGCTTCGTGAAGGGAACATTGAGAAAGAATTCACCGGTAATGATGTCTACAATGTGTTGAATAAAGAAAAGAATGCTGAAATCTTTAGAGAAATCATGGGAGAGCAAGAGTTTGAAGCAGCACGACAAGAGTTTAAAGAGATAGGCAAAAAGCAAATTAGAATTGATAATCTAACAAAATATTCTAAATATATTGGTGTGCTGAAATTTCTTCACAATTTCTCACCACTTTGAATTCTGCATATCTAGAAAAAAAACAATCGCTAACCAGATCATTCCTGTTCCTGTTGATGCGATAAGCCCGAAAGATAGTAATAAAGCAATAACTTCCATTCTATCCCGCCTTCTTCATTTCGCCATCATGTTTGAGCATGCAGCATTCTTTTTGTGAGAATGCGCCTTCCATACGGCAGAGGCGACGATCGATGTCTGTGACTTTATCATCCATTTTATCAACTCTATTAGTTAAGTAATCCATTCGATTATTAAGACTGTTCCACATAATGATCATGAGACCATAAGTAATTGTAAAACCAGCTCCTAAAATCCATAAAATTATATCTAACTTTTCCATATTTAACCCATACTTTTACTTCTACTTTCAAGCCATAGAAAGAACATGGTCAAGGCAAATAGGTGAAAAAAATTAATTTTTTCAAATATAGCTACCAAATCCACGTTATATTCCCTTTTCTCACATTATATCACATATCCCATTTATAAGCAATCCTGAACAAATATTTATCAATTTCTTGGGTATTTTCACCCAATTAAATCTGCATTTCTTAAGATGTCTTAAGTAACTAATAAGGAGTAACTTATGACATCTTTCAATGATCCAGGACTCAACCCTTTGGCATATACTGGAGTTAGAGCAAATAATCCTGCAAATGTGATCCAAGCCACTAGAGCACCGACTACAACAGATGTGGGTTACCAATTAGGTACTTTATGGGTAAATACTACAGCTCAATCAAGCTATCAACTTGATGGTTTTAGCTCTGGAGCTGCTGTTTGGGTAGTTCTTGGAGGCGGTACATCTGATGTAAATACCATCAACAACCTATCTCCAACAGGTGGTAACATCACAATTGCCGGTACTGCAAATCAGATCACAATGACCTCTGCTGGCTCAACAGTGACAGCATCGATTCCATCGGCATTTACTGCTCCTGGGTCTATCACAGCTACTACTACTGTTGCGTCCACGACGACTATGACAGCAGGAACAGGCCTCACAGCAACTACAGGCAATATTACAGCTACTACAGGCAACTTTGTGGCCTCGGCTGCTGGTCAAGGCATCCTTTTGAATTCTTCTCAAGCTTCCGGCGCTGCTGCTTCCCCAGTAGTTGTAAACGGGAGATCCGGAAGAGCGACTTTTACTTCTGTGTCAATCGCTGCAGCTGCCGATCTAACATTAACAATTACAAATTCATCCATCACAGCTTCTACAACCGAAGTTTTAATATCCATGAGTGGTGCAACTACAGGTTCAGCTTTGAGTATTAAAAGTAAGACTGCTTCATCTGGATCTCTTGCAATTGTGGTTACAAACGGCACTGGAGCTACTACGACAACCGCAGATATTCAAATCGACTTCTTAGTCCTAAACGCATAAGGAGCTAAAATGTCGGCATTGGTAGCACGTTTTGATGCAGTCCGCACAGTAGCAAATGGTAGCATTACTGCTTCCTATACTGCTGTATCGACCGCATTTCAACATAGAATGCGCATCATAAAATTTGTCAACACAACCGATGCGGGGATGTATTTCTCATTTGATGGTACAACCAATAATGATTATGTCCCTGCCAATAGTTTTGTCCTTTACGATCTAACCACAAACGGCACAACCAATCCAGACTTTACTTTAGAGCTATTTACGCAAGTATACGTGAAGTATGAATCTGCGCCTACCACGGGTTCTATTTACGTTATAGGCGTATTTGGAAGAGGTGAGTAGATGTCACAAGCTGGAATGAACAACACATCCCAAGGCCCAGTTCCACCTTCTGTAGCAACTTCCTATGTAACCAACTCTGGAACAGCAGTACCAGCCGGAAACGTTTTGAATGTGTTAGGAGCAGCAGGAACGGTAACTTCTGGATCTGGTAATACCATCACAATCACTGTTTCAGGCTCTGGAATGACTTGGAGCGCGATTTCAGCAAGCCAGACATTAGCAGTAGATCATGGTTATTTCTGTACAGGTGGCGCAGCACTGTCATTGGCATTACCTGCTGTGAGTGCAGTTGGAGATGAAATTACTGTGGTTTTAGATGGCTCTACATCATGGACCATCACACAACCCAATGCAGCAACCAGAATTCGTTTAGGCAACCAGCAAACGACTTTAGGAGTAGGTGGAAGTCTTGCTTCTACAGCAGCAGGAGATACCATCACATTAGTGTGTGAAACAGCAAATGCACGTTGGGTAGTTATTTCATCTATAGGAAATATAACATTCGTTTAAGGGTCATATGGCAACAAATAATTCTGTGAATGAACCAACAGCAGCTTCGGGAACGGTCCTGCAAGGACAAGGTGTAGGAACTGCTTCTGCATTTTCTACAGCGACATATCCTTCTACAGCAGGTACAAGTGGTAATGTAATAACTTCAAATGGAACTAATTTTGTTTCTCAAGCACCTGCTGCTTTTAGCATGAATATCCAAACTTTCACCGGATCAGGAACATATACACCAACTGCCAACATGAAATATTGCATCATCGAAGCTCTAGGCGGGGGTGGCGGTGGTGGTGGTGCTCTACAAGGAGTAAATAATGGTTGTGGTGCAGGAGGAGGTGGTGGAGAATATCGCCGAGGTACATTTAGTGCAGCTACAATTGGTGTTTCACAAGCTGTAACTGTTGGCGGTGGTGGAAATGGAGGTTCAGCGGGAAATAACGCAGGGTCCGCGGGTACTGCTTCTTCAGTAGGTGCGTTAATTTCTGCAAATCCAGGGCAAGGTGGTGCTGCTAATAACAATAGTTCTACAACTAGTACTGGTGGTGCTGGAGGTACAGGTGGATCAGGTGGTCAATTAAATATTGATGGAGTAGTCGGCATATACGGTGGAGGACAAGGTAATACATTTCCTGGAGGATGGGGTGGAGCAAGTTTTTTTGGTGGGATAACTTACAAAGGTGTTAGTGCATCATCAGGACAGCTTGGCCAAGCTGGAGTTAATGCACCTGCCAATAAAGGAGGTGGTGGTTCTGGTGGTCAAGCAGTGAGTGGTTCATCAGTAGCCGGAGGTAATGGTGGCTCCGGCATTGTGATCGTTACTGAATTTATTTTTGCGTAGCAGGTGAAGAAGAATATTTGCCTGCGTTTTTGTCGATCTGAAATTTAATTTCACTATAAGCCATTGATTTTCCAAAATTGATCCAATACATAGACCTAGCGTTTTCGTCTAGTTTTTCGGGAAATATATTCCATGTCATACCCATATAAGAGAAGTATCTTTCATCTACAAAGTCACACATTTCAGTGTACTGCTTTTCATAGTAATAGACTTTAGGATCTTCTTTTACGTCTTTAGCATATGCAACAACTGGAATCAGAGCCATCAAAGTTAAAAATTTCTTCATAATTTCCTCCGGTTAAAGTTATCTTTTTGCATAGACCATATTTTCAGTCATGATTTTTGTCCAATATTTTTTATAAGGATTTCTAGTTTTCATCTTCATCTAAATAAGAGAGGACAGAGCTGAAGGCATGTTCTGCGCCTAAAGAAAACCAAATTTCAAAAATCTTGTCTTCTGTAAGATTATCAGACAATAAAAGTTCATGTTGTCTATCTTTGATCTCATTTGTGCTTTCTACGCAAAATTCTTGGATATCCTTTTCTGTATATGCCAGAGCAGGAATCAAAACCATTAAGGTTAAAATTTTCTTCATAAGTTCCTTCTACTCCATTACCTGTTTTTTAACCAAGTAAACAAAAGGATTGCAATTCCAAATAAAGTTGCGGAGACGGTTGAGAACTTGTCTTCATTCATAAAATCACTCGTACTGGATTGTGAACAGGGTCGTAAACTTCATCCATGATGCTAGCATTAACAAATTTAATAATCGTTAAATCCACCATTCTGCCACCAAATTCGTGTATGTGTCCAAACACATGTAATTTGGGCTTTATACGCCCTATTACATGATTACGCAGTGATTTGGAGCCAACGTGTATACATGATTCATAATAACGCACCTGGTCAAGAATGCCTTGAGGAGGCTCATGTGTAATCAAGATATCTATGTCGGAGGGAATAAGTTTCCATTTCTCATCCAGATCTTCTTCTGTGTCGAGTGTGAAGGCTTTGCATTTAGGGTTCATGCCTTTGAAGGATTTTGTCCAGGGTGTACCCCAGATTTTAAGGCCTTCGAATTCTGTTCCTGAGTCGCAGAGATATTGAATTTTTGTATCATGATCTTCATCTATAACAACGCATGTTTTATTCCACATTAGAGAGTTATCGTGATTACCAGCTACAACGATAATTTTTTTATATTTTTGATTCATCATCCATATGCAAACACTCATCCAATCATTTCCCGTATCTCTTTCAGTTAAATCCCCAGCAACAATCAAAAGGTCTCCGCCTTCTAAATCGGGCATGAAACCATGCAGATCAGAAATACAATCGATTTTGATTTGATCCTTAGACATTAGATGCACAATTCTTGTGGTGGCTCTTCATGATGCAATGGTAATCTGTTCTCAATACATGGAGAAGGGAGTTTAAACACCTTTATGTTTGTGCTATTTTCGTTCCTAATCATTTTCTCATATATCTGTGGGAGATATTTTTTCAATTCTTCCATAGACCCATAAAAATAAATAGGGGAGTAAGTTGGCTGACTTGATGAAATATATACTGTAGATGAACGATTCATATCTCCATCCGATGCGATGAACATAACAAGATCTCCTATCGGTTATTTATGGTTTGTTGAAAGATCTTTATAGACTTTTCAACTCTTTTACTCCTAACTTTTTTTTCTTCGGATTTATTTGCAATTTTTTCTTTAGGCATATTTTTAAGAAAAAAATGTAGCATTTTTGTACAAAGATCACCGGTTTGTTTATTGCTTAAGATCAAATTGTTTTTTTGCATGTGATGCCATAAAAAAGATTTAAGACCATCAAGCTCGATACTAAATTCTTCAAATGTAGTAGCACTATCATACCACTCCATGAAATGGTCTAGACCTTCTTTGGGCGACGAAAACCATCTCCCATGGAACCAAAAAGGCTTATTCTTTTTTTCTTCTCTCTCCTTTTCAACTTGTTCATAAAACTCAGAACAATTTTGTAATTCAGAATATGGCTTCTGCAATAAAGTCTCAGTCATATATACCTCCCAAAAAATGGAAGATATAAGATATCCCAGTTATAAATATAACACAATAAATATTTTATGATCTCTTTTTGAGTAATCCTTCCAACACCCATATTTGATGCTCTAGGGCATTTATTTTCTCTTCCAGCGCATTTACTTTAGAGCCCAGAGTGGTAACCTTATGGAACAAACCTTTTCTCACCTTCTCAAGGGAAAGACCTAATTCATGGATTTTATCATCGGGTTCTTCTAAAGGAAAAAATAAAAGTTGTTTAGGCTGCATAATATGACTCATCAAGGGGGTTAGAATTTTTAATATTATAAATTCCTACTAGCAAAAAGTAATACTCTCGCCAATTTGGGCATGGACGGATGCGAGAAAGTCCATAAGGTAATTTTTTCATGAATATGTCAAATTCAAATTCAGGATGATCAGTCAATGTTAAAAACGCTTTGAATAAAGATTTGGAACGAATCCAACAAGTTTGGGATGTAACAACCTGTTTGTCTTTAATATATTTTATGAAAGTTTTGAATTGAGTCATTTTTTCTGAAATGAAATCCTCGTCTTGCAATTCTAAATCACCCTTCTTAAATTTATCATAACGTGTTTCTTCAGATTTTCCCTTCGCAAAGATTAAAACCTGTGTAATGGAAAGTTTATGATCTTTCATGATTCTTTCCATTTTGATGTATTCTTTATTCTTTCCTTTCATGTGAGCATTTAGAAAATCTTCAAATGTCCATTGACCCATAGTTTGAAGAGAAACGATATCGTCAACCTTTGAAACCTCTTTCTCTTGACAGACGATGTAATGGATCGGAATTTGTAGTTCTTTTGCTGCTTCTAATCGATGTTGTCCATCAATCACATTAAAATTCTTATCTACAAGAATCGGTTTATACATCAAAAGATTTTTATAGGAAATAGACGATTTTAGTTTACTTACTAAATTGAAATTTATGGGTCTGTTATAATTTAAATATTTAAACTTATCGTAATTTGTTGTTGACATTGATGTCATTTTTTTCTCCTAAAAGTTCCACTTTTTTTTCTAAAGTTTCGAAACGTTCAATAAATATTTCAATTGCCATCAATTTTGATTCAATTTGATCTAAGAGATCTTTTAAATTTACATCCACAAATGAAGTAGTGCTGTTATTTGCAACTTCAGCACTATAGTTCTCCCTTCCTCCACCTTTTTTTATTTCATATGAAATAGTTGATTTGCTACGGTTCAAATGTGAAGAAAGTTGTTTATATGAACAACCCTCTTTTAAAAGTTTTTCAATAAGACGCCTTTCTTCTAGATTGATCCGTTTCAAAAAATATTCTTTTTTTATTAAAGGTAAAGGAGGTTTTCTGGATAACCTTGGTCGAATATCAAAATCATTGGCTAAAGCAAAAGCCTTAGCTTCTTCTTCGGTCTTGAATGATTTCCTTTGGCGTCGATTATCCAAAATAAAATCTAATCTCCAATGCTTTCTTTCTAGATACAGACTAGCCACATAACCTCAATGTGTATTGATTCTCCAACACTCAGACGGCGATTTGCGGTAATCGTCCAAATTGATACCTTTCAAAGCGGGTATTGCCTTGTAATCCACATTCCCTCTTCTCATAAAACGAGATAAAGTCAGGACGTTTCCCTTGATGTTCTGCCCGTTCGCGCAGGAAATTAATTTCTCCCTGAGCTGTTCGGATTCTTCGATGTAGGGTTGTAAGAACAACCACCTTTGCTCTAGAGTTTTCCATTCATCATCCTCCCTTGCGACATAATCTTTATCAGACATAGGAGGCGCATCAAGCTCTTCAACTCGGCGCCAGAATTCTTTTTCTTTTAACATCATTTCATCGATGTATTGTTGGTTTCTTTCAACTTCTAAAAGTTTCGATGACTTTCTAGTATAACTAAGGTAATAGATCATGTCTATACCAAAATGTTTAACACATTCTGCTTGATGTTGTAATTGCGGATAGTATTTCTCTGGAATAACTCCATCCATTGCACAAATATGATCTTCTGATTTTTCTGACATGGGACACTTGGTTTCAAGGACGAATCTTTTTTCTAAATCCATACCATCCAATGACGCCATCATAAACTTATGGGTAGGGTGGAATACGACAGAAGGAAATACCACAATGCCAGTAAGCGCCTCGAACTCTTCCCGAGCCTTTGGCTCCATAGCTTTTCCATGGCGCATGGCATCCGTTTCGATGACCTTTTCTCCTTTACCTATCTTTTCTAAGTAAAGTTGATATAGAGTGCGTTTACCAACACCCATGATTACCGGGGCATCTGAAGCCCCGATATGTTTTTGTCTGGTTTCGTGCCACTCTTTTGATCCTTGCTTCATGCTGCCTTACCTTTGCTTTCAGTAATTTTCTTACTTACAGCAGTTTTGATTTTATCAAAATGTTCCACGGGTAATTCATGAATAGAAGCTGCTTTGATGTCCGGACCCCGGATATAATCATTCACAGTTTTTTGAAAAGTAGGGTCAGTATGTTTCAACATGTCTAACAATTCAACTGCCTGCCCTTGACTTATATTCACAATTTTGGGCGAGTCTTTTGAAAAGACTCCCGGGGTGTATGAATCATAACCAGGAAGAAATGGGTCTTGATTCTCAAAGAGCATTTCAAGATTGCATCTCTTTTCATCAAACGCATTTTTCACAACATCAGGAAGTGGTTTATGTGGCACTGGCGTAAGGTTATATTCAGTGTTTACGCCTTCACCTTTCTTCGATACTTTAATATCATAGAAATAGGGCGCACCCCAATCCTCAGATTGACAGAGAGCCTCTAATGCGTTTCTCAATGTAGCCTGAGTAATCTGGAATATCTGAATCTTCTCTTCTAAATGATTCCAAACGATAAATGCCCAAAAGTGCTTAATCGGCTTTTTGGCATCGTGTGGCTTCATTGGTTTAGAGTCCATGCGATAGCGCACAGGCTTATTATCAATCCAATCTTCCCAGCCTAAAACAGGCTGAGAGAGTATTCTAAATTTGTTTTCTCCATCTTGCAACTTCATATAATTGCCGGCTGCTTTTGGAGCTTGGTAGTCTTTTGGTAAAAATTCCATAGTTAACCTGCCTTTTGTACTTGTGCTAATTCAATAGCAAATTTGTGAATCTGTGATTTTTTTCTTTCGATAGATGGTAATCTTGGCACAACCCATTTAACATCAAGAGTATCTGCCATCTCACCAAGTCTATCATCGAGCTTTCCTAGATCTAGTGTGCCTTCTCCGTAAAGAATGTCCACAATGTCTAGAAACGCATTCTCGATAGTGTGTAGTTTTTCTTGGTACTCGCACTTATGTTCCATGTAATCCGATGGATCACAGTCGGGATATGAACCTCCGCGAGTATAGTAATCATCCCATTCTTGTATTGACCGGTACATAATTTTCCTTGTTTTGTGTATTTTTCTATTTGTTATATCTACCATTCAACACCTTTAGCAAGAGGTCTTTGCGTAATCGCTCGCTCCGTTAATCGCGTGTGTCATGGTTGATGTTTGTATTTATAACACATGTTGGTTTTTACAACAAGCAAAAAAGGTAGTCAAATATGAAAAGGGTAGCCATAATCTAGAAATATCACAACCCTTTTCCTAGACAAAAAGGTAGTCGTTAAGAACTAAAGATAAGTGACTTACAATCATTTTAACAAATGAATTGTTACAAAAGCCAACATCTTTTAGACTATTATAAGTGAGGTAAAACAATGGATCTGAGAGAATTTATTTTTTTGCATGGTTTAACGGTAACGCAAGTTGCTAAAGATCTTGAATGTAATCGATCGTATTTTTCGCAAGTGCTTCATGGTGAAGTAAAAGCAGGTAAAAGATTGGCTAGAGATATCTGCCGATACACAAATGGAACTGTTACCGAATACGAGCTAAATAAAGAATTTAATCGCAAAAAACTGAAGAAGTCAGTATAAGAAGAAGGCACCAAGTTAGAAACCTGGTGCCTTAAGATAGAAAACGCTCAGTATCCCCATACTGGGCAAATAACAAAGCTGGTAACGGTGCGTGGCATAGGCAAAAAGCCATTTATGGCTAAACGCCCCTTTTTATTACTTGAGCCCCTTTGCGTTACGTGTCTTGCTATTTACATCTCTAAGTATAGAACTCATAGGAATTAAATACAAGTGAGAAAACTCAAAAAACGAAGATTTTTCCTTTTGGAACGAAAAAGGGGCCACCGAAGTGACCCCTACCTATAAGGAAAATTTACGTACAAAGGTATCATATGACATCACACGAAAATAATGCAAGATCTTTAATGAAAAATTCTACTGAACCAAGTCCACAAGAAATGTCCAGGGATTTCAAAGGTATTTGGATTCCACGTGAAATTTGGCTTTGCAAGGAACTTTCTATCACAGAAAAAAGTTTATGGGCTGAAATTCATTCTTTGCATGACCGATCAATCGGTGCTTGTTACGCAAGCAATGAATATCTCAGCAGGTTTTTACAATGTACCACAAGAAATGTTCAATATTATCTATCTAGACTTCTAAAAGCTGGTTTTCTCGAAATGTTTTTTCACGAAGATCAAAGATACATGCGAGCAACAATTTCTACTGAAGTTATTGATTTTCAAAATGATGTGAAAACTAAGATAGGGGGGGGTGAAAAATCCTTCAGGGGGGGGGTGAAAAATCTTTCAGGGGGGTATGAAAGATCTTGCACCCCCCCTCATTATAGAATAGAGAGAAAAGAAGAGAGAAAAGAAAAGAAAAGAAAAATAAGCGCCAGCTCCGCCGGCGCCTTCTCATCTTTCGAAAATCCTTCTTCTGTCGAAGAAGTTGCTTCGCAACCTAATGAAGATTATCAGCTTAAAACTATTAGTAGTGAGATTAATTCACCACACAACATAACATATAATTCAGGACGTGGAAAAAGTGAACAAAATAAACTAAAAAATAACGATTTACAATTAAAGGAAAACTATTCCCCACCTGAAACCGAGAAAATCAAGCGAAGACATAATGTTGAAACAACTAATGCACAGCACGACTCTCTCGTAGAAAAATATGGCGAAGAGCTCGTTTCACGAGCATATGACTATCTCTCCGAGTGGAAAGAAGATAAACCATCCAAAGAACTCAAAAAAGCGTCCGACTACGGACGTCTCAAGAAATGGGTGTTCAACGCCATCAAAGAAGCTGACATCAAAGAACGCGAACTGAAAGTTCGAGAGGAAAAACTTCAAAACTCCACAGAAAAATCAAAGCTTTCCCAAGAACTCCAATGGAAAATGATCAACGAGAAAACTGTCTATAATAACAAAGAACGTTGGGGAGAAGAATTAAGTCATATTGTAGTTAGAGGTAATTGGGTTGTAAATTCTAAACTTTCGGGAAAAGATATATTATTAACCCTATCTCCTGAGATATTCAATAAAAGATTATGTGATTTAATTGGAGTAGAGTATAAACCATGATAATCGATTTAAACTCTAATTCTTCAAGAGAAAATTCGTTGATTTCCGATGTGGCGCGTGTAAATTCAAATTTGAATTTGGAAAAGTTTACTCTATGGCAATTTTCTCATTCGCTTCCGAAAGGGGTTTTTATTTCTCACAGCAACGACAAGACATGCATCTACATTTCGTTCAACCCCAGACGCATTGAAGTAGAGTATGAATTGCATCTTCAAGCAAACACATTTTGCAATCCTGTTTCGCTTTTACAAAGCAAAGAAGAATTTATTAAAGATTTAAATTTAAACTATACAAAGTATTGTAACATATCAAAAGAATATTTTAAAAAATTAGATTTGAACAAAATTGTATGAATGTGATAAACAACATTGCTTCTAATGCAAACCATTGAAAGTGAGGTAAGTATGTATAAACAAGACGATTTCATTGAGAAACTTAGACACAGTCTTCCAGACCCGTGCAGAACGAAAGATTTGATCGAAGCTAGGATATACAACTCTGAACAAGCCGCAGCCGCAGCTAGACGAAGAGGCAATTGTCCAACGTTTTTCAAATTAAACGAAAGAGTTGTCATGTATTCAAAAGCGGATGTCATCGCATATATGCAATCCAAACGCCATGCCACTGAGAACGTTATTTCCATGACCCCAGAGCGAAAAAAATTCATTACCCATGTCAGGGTAGTGCCCCAATAATTATCGTTGACAAGAACCACGGAAGAAAAATTTTACTTGATATGATTATTGAAATTCCAGGAATCCCAATAGCAAAAATACGAGCAAGATACCGCGTTCGCGGTGGCTTTGCTCGAACATATGACCCCCAAGAAAAACTTAAAAAAGGCGTCATTGCGTTTTTGCAAAAATATAAACCAGATTCCTTCGCAGATAAATATTCTGTCATTCTTGATTTCTATCTTCCGTACCCATCCGTTAGCAAGAAGGAAAAAAATCTTATCTCATGGGGAATCCAAAAAAAACCTTCGAGAAAAGATATTGATAATCTTGCTAAATTTTACCTTGATTGTGCCAACGGAATTCTCTTTCCCGATGACAACATGATTGTAAATCTTTCAGCATCAAAATGTTATGGAAATAATCCAAAGGTTGTGATAAATATCCAAACTATGGCAACAAAAAAAATTGACGACCAAGCACAAGTTATACTCTCACAAATATCTAAAGAGCAATTTCAAGAATTTCTCGAAGATATAACCGAATTGTCAAATCTTAATTTGACTGATGAAAATTTAATCCCTTTTTACCTCTCCAAATTTGCTGATAAATACGTTGATAAGCTTGCTCTTATCAATCGCAAATGTCCCGGCTATTGGAGGAAATTTTTTGTCCAACCTCTAAAGGAAGCTGTATGAAAGAAGAAATCAGCGTTTTTAAAATTACTTTTTGTTTTATTTTCTCCATAATGATTTTAATCGCTTTTTTGGGCTTCATGTTAACATCATGCTGCACACTTTCTTTCTCAAACGTCATGACATCCGGTACCGCCAGTGATGTTGTTGATGATGATGAACAAATTCGGTCCAGTCCAGATATATCCCCAACCCTTAATTTTCGGTAAAAATATGAAATATCAAATCCAAGTCCATTTTGAAAATAAAGGCCAATATTGCTTCGAATATGAGCCAGAACCAGAAGAACATATCAACGATTTTATTTTGCGCTATGACAACGGCGAGAAATTCCAACTCACAGGCGATGAAAATACAACAGCACTCATTAACATGGACGCAGTAACTTCAATCATCGCATTACCTATCATCCCAGTAAAAGAAAAACATAAAGAAAACATTGTACCATTCCCGGAGCTATAATATGCCACTCAAAAAAGGTAAATCCAAAAAAACAATTTCATCTAACATTCGCACTGAAATAAGCGCAGGAAAACCTCAAAAGCAAGCTGTTGCCATCGCGTTAAGTGAAGCACGACGAGCAGGCGCAAAAATTCCTAAACCCAAGAAAAAAGGAAAATAACATGTCTAAGCAATCAGAAAAGAAAAACGAAGCCATTCTTTCCGAACGGCGTAAAGGTTCAAACAAAATGGACAAAGAAGTCAAAAAGAAACTTCTCATTGTCCAACCTCTGGAAGTAACATCTCATAAAACATTAGGTAAAAGCAGTCGCAAAAAAAAAGGTAAAAAATGAATTTAAAAGCATTCGGGAAACATATCATCGTTGAAAAGGCCAAACAGGAAGTGAAAAAAGGCTCCATTCTTCTTCTTAAAGAAGAAAACACGAATTTTCAGGCTAAAATCTTTAGCACAGGTGATAAAACTGATGCAAAAGATCTCATCGGCAAAAACGTCCTTGTGCGTGCCTTCGCCGGCAACAAAGTAGATGAAGATGATTCAAACACATATCTCCTGATTTCTCAGGAAGATATTTTAGGAGTTTATGAGTGTAACTGAAGGTTTATCTCCACGAATCGCCCAGAAATGTACGTAAAAAGAGGAAATAATGAATAAGGAAAAATGGGTTATTCATTTAGATGGCAATCAGGACGTCAACGAAAAAGATAAATCATGTTGGTCTATTACCACAAATCCAGATTACCCGGGCTGGAACACTGATTCAGCGTATTATGGGTATGGATTGCCAAAAGAATTAGCCCAATGGATCTGTGATCAATTGAACAGGAGCCAAGAGATATGTCCATATGAAATAAGATATCACTTTTGGGAAAAAAAGAAATAGGAGTAGATTAATATGGCTTCAATTGAAAGCTTATCTCCACGAATTGGAGAGAAATGCACTTACCTGACTGAAACATCTTCGCCAATACCTCCAAACCAAAAATGTCTAATGTGCATGAAGGCAATCGCTTCTAAAGCCTTTGCATCTATAGAAGAAGATCAAAAGAAACGCTATATTTGCACGCATGAATGCTTCAAAAAATATTATTCAGTTCCGGTTTTTACATTAGACCCGACTGCAAAAAAAGGTAGACGCCAACTGAAATTTGCTGTCTCTAAAGAAGATGGTTCATTGAGCGCCCAATTTCAAATCAAAAATGTTGTTCTCCCCAAAAAAGGTGATGAAAATGGTTAATATGTCAAAAGATCAATTTATTGCATTGGTCAAAGGCAGGATTTATAGAAGATTTGCATTTATCAAAGATCAAGAATTTGAAAACTTTTTAAATGGCGAACCCTTCACTATTGACTTAACTCCATTTTCTAAAGACGATGAAAAAAGATTTCTGATTATGAATATACTAGAGGAAACACAAGAAAGCTTAACAATGCTAGAAGATGCTGAAATTCTAAATAAGGAAACATTTAAATTTGCAGCATTCCCCACAGAATCAATGAAAGTTCAAGTAGAAATTTCAACTAAAAACATATAGGAGAAGAGAATGGATAAAAAGATTAAGAAGATTCAAAAAGACACAAAGAAAATTGAGAAGGAAGAAAAAGAACTTCTAAATGCCGATCATAAACGTGATAAAGTTTGCGATTATGGCAAGAAAATGATGAAAAAGAAAAAGTAGGTTTCTATGGCTAAAGAAAAATGGATCCAAAAAGCACACATAAAAAAAGGCGCCCTTCACAAAGAACTTGGCGTTCCTGCTGAAAAGAAAATCCCTCAAAAAAAACTTAAAGCTGCTGAAAAAAAAGGAGGTCTCGTCGCTAAACGTGCTCATCTTGCAGAAACTTTGAAGCTTCTTCGGAAAAAGTAATGTGGCCAAGCGACAAAAACGCGACCCATATTCCTATTCTTATCTTCTTGAGGAAAAAATTGCAGCAGAAAAAAGATGGTTTGAAGTCCTCAAAGAATCAACAAAGCCATCTATCCTTTTGGGTATTGAATCACCAAATAGAAGTGCAATTGACGCAGCAATATCCACACTAAATGCCATCGATTTTAAAATTCTCAAAACGCCCCACCGCGCTCTTATCTGCTACAAGCTCGAAAGCAATCCCGAACTGAGATAAAACGCATATTTGCATGTGCGACAATGTTCGCGCAGGAGGGTGCTTAAAAATTGATACAAGCAATTGCGCCTCTTCATCCCGGGGATAGTATCTCGGCGTCCCGTATGCGTTCCTACGCTCAAATTTCATGCGTCCTCGTTAGATTTAGAATGTTCCCTGAAATGATCAATACCATCATTAACGCCTACCAACACTGTTTGACATGCTGTTAAATGATTAGGCGCCACCGTCAAAGCATAAAGTGTTATCTCACTAGACAATGCAAATATAATTTTTTCGGGAGGCAAATAAGAAGTTGCCATATCTATAAATGAATTAAAATCATCTCTGATTTTTTGAAAATCGCATTCACTCATTTTTCCATCCTGTAAACTTATGTAAATTTGTCGATTGGTCAAACACACATTCGCGCTTGCCGATCAATTTATTGGTCTGGTCAGATTCACATTGATAAAGTAACAATGTGCCTCTGTGGTGCGAAAGGCACTTACTCGCGTAGCCCTTAGCCTTTTTAATGTTATCAGCCCAAAAGGATTCTTCGAATCCATTGGAACAGTAAATTGTAAAATTCATGCCTTGACTTAAATCGTAAATGCTCTAAAATCTATGCGTATTCAAAACCCTAAACACGGGGCTCCTAGCACCCTTAATACCATCTCCGGCCGTTAAGGGTGTTTTTTATTTCTTTCCAAACGTGCCATTAATGCTCTAGCAATTGTACAACTATCAATTCTAGCAATTTCATAACCTAAGGAATTGACTTCAAAAAAATTTAAAAAATGTCCATTACTTTTGCACCTATTTGAAAATTCTTCATCAGTCATATTAAATAATTCTTCAAAGAAAATTTCCTGGTTTTTTTTATGCATTTCTAACGCATCCACATTACATTCCCTTTTTTAATTTTTAACGACTAATATATATGAACTAATATCTATTAGTCAATATAATAGATAGGTAGTGAGAGTAACAAAACCTAAAGCTGTGTAAATCAGATGTTTAAGATTGATTTTTCTTCTTAATTCTTTCATTCTTAAAGAAAAAAAACTCACCAAAATGGCTATTTCAAATGGGCATACAAGGCGTAAAATTCAATCCTTCTGATAGCGATATTAGGGACACCATAAAAAGATGCGAAGGCGTAATAAGCGAAATGGCACGCCATTATAAAGTATGGCGAAGCACAATGTGCGATTATTTAGATGATCATCCAGAATATAAATTATTAGTTGCAAAAGAGCGCGAGCAATACATTGAAAATATGTGTGATGATGCTGAGCAAACCGTTAAACGTTTAATCAAAGACAAAGAAGAAAAAGCAGTATCTCTCAAAGCTGCACAATACGCCTTAAACAACCAAGGCCGTAAACGCAATTACAATCACCCAGAAGTAGAAGCAGCCGAACGCAGCTTAGGACTACTTGACAAAGCAAAAACTCTAAAAATATTACCATCTAATGACAACACCCAAAGCAGTGCTCAATGACCCGTTACAAACCATTACATTATCTCACAAGCAGCATCAAAGCATCATTGACAGCGATGCGCGATATAACTTCTGGGTGGGTGCCGTGCGTTCTGGCAAGTCATTTAGTAGCTTGTGGCGTTTCGTGGATTTTATACGTACAGCACCACCCGGCGAGCTGGCTATCATCGGGAAGTCTCGCGATACGATTAAGCGTAACGTATTAGGGCCTCTTAAAGATCTCTTAGGCGATAGATTCCAATACTACTTAGGTAAAGGCGAAGCTACTTTTCACAATCGAATCATTCATTTAATTGGCGCAAATGATGAGCGCGCTGAGCATAAGATTCGTGGTTGTACATTAGCCGGCGCCTACGTTGATGAGGTTACGATTATACCTGAGAGCGTCTTTGAGATGCTTAAATCACGTTTGAGCGTAGCAGGAGCTAAACTCTTTGGAACCACAAACCCTGATTCCCCTTTTCATTGGCTTAAGCGTGACTTTCTTGATCGTACAGATCTTGATATTAAAGTATGGAACTTCAATCTAAATGACAATCCTTCGCTTGATGAAACATTTAAGATCAACCTGCAAAAAGAGTACACAGGGCTTTGGCGTGAGCGTTATATCGAAGGTAAATGGGTACTTGCGGAAGGCACTGTCTTTGATTTCTTTGACAAAGAAAAGCATGTGATACCTGTTGCACCTGGTAATGCTGATTATTATGTACTTGGAATTGATTATGGCACAACGAATCCATGCGCATTTGCTTTGATAGGATATTCCAAGCGCACATTTCCTAATAGATGGCTTGAGAAGGAATACTATTGGGACAGCAAGAAACAATTGAGGCAAAAGACAGACACAGAATATGCACAAGATCTACAAAAATTCATTCAAGGATACAATGTCAGAGCGATTTACATTGACCCTTCGGCGGTATCTTTCCGTGTCGAAATGCAGCGTATGGGCTTTACAGGAATCATTGAGGCCGAAAACGAAGTACTTGACGGTATACGATATCACGCGTTGCAGCTATCCAACGGCAGCTTTAAGATTTGCGCGTCATGTGCAAATGCGATTCAAGAATATGGAACATACCGATGGGATATTAAAGCCTCTCAAAGGGGTGAAGACAAGCCGATTAAAGATAATGACCATATCATGGACGCCATTCGATATGTTTTGTTTACGCACTTTTTCAAGTCCGATGGCATACACATGACACCTGAACAGTTAGAAGTGATGCGTAGAGAGGTGCAGGGAGGAGTTTCAGAACATGGTAAATTCTTTGACGATAGGATGTGGTAAATATGGAATGGATAGATTTTAAAGACAATCCACCTGAAGATGATACAACCGCACTGGTGTGTAACAAAAAAGGTTGGATGAATGACTATGATATGGTTAGAGCCAGATATAATAACCCGGGCGATGTTTGGGTGTTATACGACCCCAATTATAGGTCAACAGTAACAGTCGAAGTTAGTCATTATTTACCGATACCGAAATTTGAGTTAGATAAATGAATTGGATAAGCATCAAAGAACACGGAAAGCCTTTAGAGCCTTGTGCGTGCTGGGTTATTACTTTACTAAATGGAATCGAAAATGTTAGGCGCGCAATGTTTCTGCCGTGGGGAGAAGGATTATTTCTTTTTATAACCGGCCAACCAGATCAAGTAACGCATTACATTGTAGAACCAGCATTACCGAGGGATGATTGATGACTAACTTCCAGAAAAAATTAGATGAAAGAGACTCGATCTTTTTCCGCTTAGATCGCAAATACAGCATTAGGATGCGTAAGTATTGTCACATTCATCAAATAACGTTGCAAGAGTTTATGGAGCGTGCATTGAAAAAGGCAATAGAGGAATTGGTATGTTAATTTTGATAGGATTTCTTTTGAGTGCTGCATTAGGTGTGATTAGTTATACCATGTATCCTTTACCGCCATTGCTAGTGTTTCTTCCTGCTTTGGTTGCGTTTACATTATCGGCAATAATATTCTCATTGGTGATAATATCACTCATGATTATATGGAGACCTTTTAGATGGAAATAGAGAAGCAAAGGTTTTTGGTTAAAACATATCCTAATTTATATAAGCAAGGGATGAGTTTCGATTGTGAAGATGGATGGTTTGATTTAATCAATGATCTTTCATCTAAGCTAGAACCTTTAATACTCAAAGAAAATGAAGAAATAGACGAAGACTTCTTTTCTTACGCAACGCAAGTTAAAGAGAAATTCGGTGGATTGCGATTTTATATGTCTACGGCTACAGATCAAATGTATGAATTAATCTATGATGCTGAGGACACATCTCTAGTAACCTGCGAATTGTGTGGTAAACCGGGAAAGATTAACAATCATGCATGGGTAACTTGTAGATGCAATAGTTGTGTATAAGATTATAACTCATTGAAAGTTAGATACTTACGTGTAAATTTTATGGCTTTCCAATAATTTTGTTGGTTAGTATAGAGAAAAACACGTAAGGCACTATGTCTCTATTTCCCCAGATTGACCCTGCGTATTATGGCGATGAAGATAAATCGATCCGAGAGATGATCGAATATTATTACGCGCAAGCAATACAAATAAACCAAAGTTTCTGGTCAGAAGCTGATATCGATTCTCGATTTAAGGCAGGCGACCAAACACTCTGGAATGATATCTACGGCAATCTTCCTGCCTTTCGCCGTCGGCAATTCAATTTCAATCGCATTAGGCGCGTTGTCAACATGATAACTGGATATCAACGCCAGCATCGTTTTTCGACCGTTGTGACGCCTGTGATGGGGTCTGACGAGGTTACAGCAGATCAACTCTCCAAAACGATGATATGGGCGAATAATGATGGGAATGTTCTTGAGACAATTTCAGAAGCATTTGAAGGCGCTATCACAACTGGAATGAATCTACTTTCATGTTGGATGGATTATCGCCAAGACCCTATCAACGGAGACATTCGAGTAGATAACGTATCATATAATGAATATCTCATTGATCCATTCTTTAAGAAAAAGGATATGAGCGATTGCCGTTTCTGCTGGACTAGGAAGTGGCTTTCAAAGACAGAGATCAAGTCATTGCTACCGGATTATAAGAAAGAAATCGATTCGATGTATGCACGTGGATGGCGTGATGGGAAGTTTCAGTTTCAACCAGAAGCCTATAACTACGCGATGCAGGATTTACTTACATATGATGAGTTCTATTATTTGGATTATCGTAGTAGGAATCTCCTTGTTGATACTGCTACAGGGGAGACATTAGAGTGGAAGGGCGATGAAACCGGGATGAAAGAATTCATCGGAGTTTATCCCCAAATTTCGATGGTTGAACAGACTGTACCAACAGTAAAATTGGCTATCTTGGTTAATGGAAGAGTGTTGTTTCACGGTAGAAACCCAATGGGAATTGACCGTTATCCATTTATTCCTGTGTTTGCATACTATGAGCCACAGATTCCATACTTCCCATGGCGCTGTCAAGGTGTTGTGAGAGGCCTGCGTGATGCTCAATACCTCTACAATAGAAGAAAGATCATTGAACTTGATATTTTAGAGAGTCAGATTAACTCTGGTATTAAGTACAAAGAAGGCTCATTAATCAATCCTAAAGACGCTTTCTTGACTGGACAAGGCAGATCTCTTGCGTTGAAGCAAGAGGCGAACATGGATGATGTACAGCAGATCATTCCACCGCAAGTACCACCATCAATGATTCAACTTTCAGAGCTGCTTGGGCGTGAGATTCAGGAGATTTCAGGAGTTAACGAAGAATTACTAGGCTCTGCGACCGATGATAAAGCCGGAATCCTATCTATGTTGCGTCAGGGAGCAGGTTTAACGACATTACAGATTCTCTTTGATCAATTGAATCAATCGCAGAAATACCTTGGAGAATTGACTCTAGATTTAATTCAGGCTAATTTTAGTCCTGGTAAGATCAAGCGCATCATTGGTGAAGAGCCATCGGAGCAGTTCTATTCACGCGTATTCCAGAAGTATGATTTAGTAGTAGAAGAAGGCCTCAACACATCTACACAAAGACAAATGCAATTTGCGCAGTTGATGCAAATGAGAGAGATGCAGATTCCAATTCCTACCGGCCTATTGATTGAGTCATCAACCTTGCAGAATAAACGACAATTGATTGAAGCGTTAGAAGCTCAGGAGAAAGGCGCACAAGAGCAAGAGGCGAAGCAAGCGCAAGCAGAACTAGAAGTGAAGATGGCGACAATGGGTGCATTGGAAGCTAAGGCCTTTGCGGATAAGGGTCTCGGAATGGAGCGTTTGGCGCGCGTAGAAGAAAATAGTGCATTGGCCATAGAGAGGGTAGCACAAGCCGAGAAAGACCGTTCACAAGCCGTTTATGAAGAAATAAAGGCAGCCAAAGAATTGCAGCATATGGATTTAGATTCGCTGCACAAGTTCGTTGATTTTGTGCAAAAGTTAAAAGATGTGCACATGAGCAATGAGGAGTCGCAACTTACTAAGGAAGAAAAGGTTGCGTAGTAAAAATCAAGTGTTTAACATCATAAAGATCCTATAGGAGGGATTAGATATGAAAAAAGGTACAGCGCCAACACATGGCACTTCTGAAAATGAAGGTAAGGCTTGGGGACATGGGCAATTTGCCAATATGCCTCAGGAAGTCATTATGAAACCATATCCATCACCTGGTTACTCGACAGACGGACATTTGGATGATACAATCCAACGTTTAGACGGCGACAAGGCAGATGCGCTTCGTAAGAAGAGAAAATCTATGGATAAGGGTATGTATTAATACTCTATCCACAAGAGGACAATATGGATTTTTTAATGTGGGTTAAAGAGACGAGTGACAAGGAACTTACCAACGGTGAGTTTGTCACTCTATCTCGAAAGACATACGGTTTTCTTACAGAAGAGCATTTAGAGACATTCTCAGGAATCAAAATCAAAAGAATAAGGCCTACATATGCCTGTCATGCCACGTCCCAAGGGGAAAGCTCAGAAGATTGCGATGAAGGTGATGAAATCACATTCGAATGAATCGAAAGAGAAATTATCAGACGACAAGAAAGTTCAACGCCAAATGAATAGAGAGATTATTCGATGATCTTTTCTAAAGAGTTCTTAAAAAACCTTCAAGAGCAATCAGAAAAAACATCGATACTCGATTTCCTTATGGTTCATTATATGATGAACTTTGAGGAAGCAATTTTAGAAATTGCCCAATATCTTCAAATGCAACCTGAAAGTTATGAATTCAAAGAAAAGCCTATGAAATCGAGTAAAACTAGGAATAAGGATGAAAAATTCCGAGAAGAATTGATCTCTTTTGTAAAGAAATTCAATGAAGAGAATGCTTGATGATCTATTAAATATGTCCCGCGTGTCCAACATGTCCAACATATTTTTTAGTTGCAAATTTTTAAACAGTTGAAAAGGGTAAAATGACAGTAGGAAGCGAAGCCATAAAGTTGCTGCAAAAAGGCGATGAAAAGCAGGGTGTAATTGATACTCAGCGCGAAATGCAAAAGGGGTACATAGATGACCTCATCAAATGCGCCAAAAGATACAAAGACTGGACAGAACTCTTTTACATTTGTGTTCAAACACGCAGAGAGCGTTTACTCTCCAATGTGGTACGCAATCAGTTCTACGGAAGACTCACAAGACCAACTCCGGAATATGACCTTGCGTTATATTCCTATGACCCGAAAACGGAAAATCTAAAATTTGAGTGGGTGGTGCCGGATAAGGAGACAGTAGAGCAAATAGTAGCAATGGATAAATTGGGCATTGTTGATCCTGAAATAGATCCAGATCTTTGGAAATATTGCCTACAATTTCATTCAAGAACTCTACGATAAGTTCGATACTGATTACAAACTTTTTTTAAGGAAGCCAAATATGCATCAATTTGTTCCTCATTCCAAGATATCATTTGCATAGCTAAAACATCAGAAATAGCAGTCAAACCAACAGAAACCTTAACATTTTTATTGATAAATTCTTCTATAATTTTCGTAGCGATTAAACTAACATCATCAAAATCTTGATCCATTAAAGACTCTCATAAGAAGTTTTATTTTCTCGGTCATGTTCAACCAAATGATCTCTTATATCGAACTCTGTAAGTGGCTCAAGATGCAGATCGTAGACAGAAAATTGCGTTATACTTTGACGATAAATAAAATTATTCAATTCAAATTTACTGGGGAAAATCCTAACTTCACCTTCTGACAAAAGAAAATACATGATCATAAAACCTCCTGAATAAAATATTTTATTCAAAAAGGGTATTGATTTTTTGGATTGTAGTCAAGTGAAACTTTTATTGATTTTCGTACAATTCCTTACGCATTTGGATGCATCTTTTTCTAATTATGTTTATAAAGTCTTCGACACATACTTCTTCAAAATCACATAAAATAGAACAAATAATTTCGAGAAGTGCAGATATACCTACAGCTGCATCAACATTTTTTCGAATAAATTCATCTAAGATGCTAGCAGCAATTTGTTTACTATATTCTGCTTCTTTTGTAAGATCTTCCATAACTAATCCCACCACTTTAAGGAGTGTTTTTCAAAGTTTTTCCAAAGCAATTTGAAGAGATCTTTTTTGATTTCCTCATCTTTTTTGAGAGAAATAACGCAATACTTACAAAATCTACCACCCCGCCACCCTTGAGTCAATTCTCTCCAATTATTTGGCATACAGGAACAGAGTTCAGGATATCTTTTTCCAGATTCAGGTAAAAGTTCATCATTGAAGGCAAACCGCTCTAAAAGAACTTCAGTGATTCTAATTTGTTGGCAAATATCATCACAATCACGATGCCGGTTGTTTTTTTGAAAAGAGATGCGCAAGAGAGAAAGTTTGAAACGCATGATTTCGAAGAGATATGCGGAATCCCAATCCTCATCGCGCCAGATGATTGGAAACCATGCTATAAAGCGTTTTAGGCGCCTATAGCCATTGCGCCACCAATAGAGGCGGAAGGTGTGCCAGAACCAATTTTTGATTTCATAGAGTGCCATTACGAATTATCCTATATTTTCTTCTGGCGGTTTTGGCAGAGGCATCCAATGAATAATTTCTATATGTTCTACATCTATGTCATATCCAGAGCAATTGCAATTTTCTATAAATCGATTATAATAATCGTCCCAAATACATGTATTTATTTGTTCTGTCCTTGTGTCTTTTCCAGATGTATATGTTCCAACTAATATATGTGCCAAAAAATCCCTATCTTTTGGTGGAGGTTTATCCTTAACACTAATCCATCCCATAGTATGTTCAGTGCATTTATCGGGATGGTTGCTCATTCCTCATCTCTCCATTCCCATTTATTTTTTTTCTTTTTTTCCCAAGAACAACGCCCTGTTGCATAACGGATTATTTTGTCTTCAAAAACAATATGCGCCCACATGCTACAAGATTCCGTTTCAGTAATTTCTAAATGTTCTCTTGCTGCTAGTTCACTTTCAAAATAACCCTTGAAATCACCCCAACCACCCAAAGGATAACAATTATCGCCATAGAAAAGTTTATATTTTTTCTGCATAAAACCTATCCATCGCAATTTTTCATTTACAAACTACATCATCCAATGTGCCGTCTAGGTCAAAGATTATCATTTTTCACATCAATGTTTATTGTTTTCACTTACTAACAATCTCCAAATTGCTCCATCCCAAAGAGTGGGATCAATTTCAGGATGACTTGCTATACAATCTTTTAGTAAATTGAAAGCTTTTTCAGTTTCTTCTTGATCTGTTTCCTTTGCTGGTCTTATTTCCATCAAAACCCCTCATCATCAGAATTCACTAAATAATTTCTTCAAATATAAGACAAAATTGGTCAGTAACATTATGAATAAGATCAAGCTCATAAATAAAACGAACATTTCGGTCAGTATTTTGCGCTTCATGTTGTTCTCTTTTCAATTCGTCTGCATATTTTTCAAGAAAAGACAAGAACCTTTGGATTTTAGCGCCTACTTGATATTCATTTGGTGAACAGTTGCAACTTTCACAATTCATAAATCTCCTTATTAAAATTAGCGGAGGCACGAGTTGAACGTGCGCTGCCATGGCTTATGAAACCAGACATAGACCCCTATTCTCCGCGTTAAATTTCCGATTTCTGATTTCCTATACAGAATCGGAAATCGGAACTGTTCAACCCAAGAACAAAAAACCAATCAGAATTAGAATTAAAATGTCGGCACGTTGATGGTCACATTCGGTACATGAAGGGATTGAACCTCCGACCAATGCGTTAACAGCGCACTGCTCTACCGCTGAGCTAATGTACCATTTTAATCAGGTAAATTCTTTCCAACTTCAAAACACTTTTTAATAGCTCTGATAGCAATATTTGTACCGTGATAGGAACCTGCAATGAAACAGCAAAAACCGAATAGTGGAATGAAAAAGAAGTACCACCAATCCATTATCTAACCCCTTGCAAGAACATCATTTTATCACCCATAGCATATGTAGGAAGCTTTCCATCCCATTGCTTGATGGCTTGAGATTGTATCAGATTCTCGTCTAATGATTCAGCAAGTAATTTATTTGCTTTAGCTTCGGCTTCCGCCAGAATCGTGATTGCTTGAGCGTCAGCAGAGGCTTTTGCGGTTCTAGCAGTAGCTTGCGCTTGTGCTTCAAGAATACGACATTGCGCTTCACCTTGAGAAGTAGCCACAAGTTTTTTGGCTTGTGCTTCTGTCTCGCGCAATTCGTTTTCTCTTTGTTGTGCTCGTTGTGTGGCTTCGATTTTCTGGTTCAGAGCAGCAACCACGTTCTGAGGAAAATGAAAACGTCCAATGAGATAAATTTTAGAGATAAAGAAACCCAGAGGTTGCAAATCCCGTTTAACAAAATTCTGAACTTCGTCAAAAAATGCTTCCTTAGATAGTCCATAGAGGTCTTCTATTTTCATTTTAGACGCTGACTTATTAATAGCATCCCGAACATTATTTCTAATGAAGACGCTGTTAATTTCATCCATTCCACGCCGATATTTTTGGAATATAAGGGGTACAGAAGTTGCATCGATGTGATAAGTAATCCCAACTTCAGCAGATACGGCAAGCCCTTCAGAAGTTTGAAAGTTAAAGGACTCGTCTGCTTCCCAAGTATGGTTTTGTTCGAATACCGGAAAAAGATAAACAGACTTCCAAGGAGATATCCAGTGGAGGCCAACATGTAGTTCATGATCTTCAACTCCTTTATCGGAGCCTAGCTGATCCACGACAACCCCGACATAACCAGGCTGTACTTGAGTCCAACATGTGAGCCAAAATAATAACAAGAAACAAGCTATAAAACAGGCAATCATATGGTTAATTTTCATTATCTTTCTCCTTTGAAACAATAGTTCTTCCACAGTCGGTGCAATATGTTTCTGTGTTTTTGCAACCATTAGTATTGCAATCACCAATAATAAATCTCTTACAGTATTCTTTTTTGGATAAAATATTTCTATATCTGCATTTTGACAGCTCCTGGCCAACAAAATATCCACAAAATGCACCGATCAAGGAAAGTAATAAAAAAATGACCATCATCGTGCTTTATCCTCGTATGTTGAAAAAAGTTCCCCTTCCAATTTATCGGCGGACATGAAGGGGCACCGCCTTTAATCTGGTGTCTCCCCAGATCGCTTATTAACGCCCACGGTCTCGGCGAAAGGAGAACAAGCATGCGACAGCTTGATTCTCAAAAGGTTCAATCACAAAAAGTGAAAGCGCGGACATTTAATAGTAAAATCTATTTTTCTGCAAGTTTTTTCTATCACTTCTACAAGTTATCCATAACTCATTAAAATACAGTCGCTTACACATCACATTTTATTCCTTTTAAAAATACAAATCCACACAATCTGTTGTGAAGGTAGCAAACGCTAGATTCACCACCTAGGGAGTAGTCAATGGTAGATGAAAACGCTGACGTAGCAATACAGGAAGTCGTCACCCCTGAACAAGAAACTCAACCAGAGACTGTGACAGCCGTCCAGAAAGCGCCAGAGCCTCAAGAGGATGCTCAAGAGAAGAACTGGCGAGAGATGCGACAGGCATTTAAGGAACTAAAGCGCGAAAACCAATTCTTGCGCGAACAGTTTGAAAGGGCACAGCAACCTGCAAAGGCTATTGAAGAAGACATAGACGAAAATGAACCCTATGTCACTCCAAAAAGCTTTAAGAAAAAGATCCACGAGCTTGAACAGAAGCTAGTGGCTAAAGAAGCAGAAAGCATTCCTGATCGCCTGAGAGCCAAGTATGCGGACTTCGACGAAGTAGTTTCAGTAGAAAACGTTGAATTTTTGAAACAAAACGACCCTGAACTTGCGATGTCGTTAGCAGCGTTGGCTTCTGATCCATACAAACAAGGCATAGCAGCATACAAACTCCTTAAGCGATCTGATTACAATCAAGATAAGGTAAGTATGCACGAGAAGGCGAAAATTGCGGAGAACGCAAAAAAACCAACATCGGTACAAGCCGTGCGAAAGCAGGGTGCGTTGTCTGATGCCAATAGATTTGCAAATGGACTGACACCAGAGCTTAAAAAATCTCTCTACGCAGAGATGCAGGCAGCACGTAAGGGGGCGTAAACCAAGATGGTGACGCATGTCCATTACAACAAGCTCGGTGCTTCCAGCACCCGTACAACAGTCATTTAGCTTTAAACTGCTATCTGTACCAGTTCCGTACATGATCCACAAGATCCCAGCCGATCTCAAGCAGATGCCACGAAACGGTGGTACAACACTGCGTATGAGACGTTACAACCCATTGAATACAGCTACTGTACCATTGGGAAATAGTGGTATTACACCACCTCCACAACAGCTTACTGCTGTTGATATTGATGCCAAGATGGATTTCTATGGCACATACATTTACTTGAATGAACAAGTCACACTTCAAAACCAAGACCCAGTGCTTAATGAAGCATCACAACGTCTTGGGGTATCACTCAGACAGACTGAAGATGAACTTACACGCAACATGCTTGCGTCTACAGCTTCATTTATCAACTGCGTAGGCGGTACAAACGGGGATAACCCAACTGAAATGGTGCGCTCTGATGTAGATGCTGTTATTCAGACATTGGCTGGTAACAATGCATATACCATCTCAGACAACATTGAAGGTGATGATAAGTTCGGTACAGCACCTGTAAGGGATGCTTATTTCGCTCTAGGTTCTACGAACTTGATCCGTACTATTGAGAACGTAAACGGATTCATCGCAAAAGCTCAATATCCATCTCAAATGAACACATTGAGACCGGAATGGGGTTCAATT
>Ga0207677_10000279_pt1 | contig 38227 bp, 36 predicted proteins | sample KBSMisM42_FD_184311 | JGI IMG/M metagenome (GOLD analysis project Ga0207677, IMG submission 184311) | Miscanthus rhizosphere microbial communities from Kellogg Biological Station, Michigan, USA - KBS Miscanthus M4-2 (SPAdes) (version 2) | ecosystem: Host-associated > Plants > Roots >...
TGGATGAGGATCTTCGAGTTGGGCAGGGCCATGCGCTTGCCGGCGGCGCCGCCGGAGAGCAGCAGCGCCCCCATGCTCATCGCGATCCCGACGCAGATCGTCTGCACGTCGGGCTTGATGAACTGCATCGTGTCGTAGATCGCCAGGCCGGCGTAGACGGAGCCGCCCGGAGAGTTGATGTAGAGGCTGATGTCCTTGTCGGGGTCCTCGGACTCCAAGTGCAGGAGCTGGGCCACGATCAGGTTGGCGATGTCCTCGGTGACGGCGGTGCCGAGGAAGACGATGCGCTCGTTGAGCAGGCGCGAATAGATGTCGAAGGAACGCTCGCCGCGCGAGGTTTGCTCGACCACCATCGGGACCAACGGGCTCATGGCCGGCACTCTATAGAAGCCCGTCGGTCGGCTAATCGGACCCGGGGGTCCAGAGCTCGGAAGGTTTCTCCTCCTCGTCCTGCTCCTTCTCCGGGGTCCAGATCTTCTCGCGTGCCTCAGCCTGCTCGAGCGGGATCGGCACCGCTGCCGCGGCGAGCAGGTCGATCGCCTTGCCGACGACGACGTCCTCGCGGACGAGCTCGTCGCGACCGCTCTCGCGCAGGCGCCGCAGCAGCTCCTCCGCCGCGATCCCCTCGTGCTCGGCGGTGTGGGCGAGCGCCTCGACCAACTCCGCCTCGGAGGCTTCGATCCCCTCCTCCTCGGCGATCTGGGCCAGCACCGCCTCGCGCTTGAGCTCGCGCTGGGCGTCGGGCATCGATTCCTCGAGCACCTCGTCGCGGCTCTTGCCCTGCATCCGCAGGTAGGCGTCCGGGTTCATGCCGCTGGCGGCGAGCTGGCGCGCGACGCGGTCCCAGCGCTCCTCGGCGCGCGCCCTAACCAGACCCTCGGGCACCTCGACCGTGGCCGCGTCGACGGCCGCGTCGACCGCGGCGACGCGGAAGTCCTGCTCGGCGCGCTCGCCCAGCGCCTTGCCGACCCGCTTGGCGATGTCGGCGCGCAGCTCCTCCAGGGTGTCGAACTCCGAAGCCTCGGCAGCGAAGTCGTCGTCGAGCTCGGGCAGGACCTTCTCGCGTACCTCCTTGACCTCGACCTTGAAGACGGCGTCTTCGCCGGCCAGCTTCTCGGCCTGGTAGTCCTCGGGGAAGGAGACCTCCACTTCGCGCTCCTCGCCCGCGCTGGCGCCCGCCAGCTGCTCCTCGAAGCCCTCGATCAGCTGGCCGCTGCCCAGCTCGAGCGTGTAGTCGGTCGCCTTGCCACCCTCAAAGGCCTTGCCGTCGACGAGGCCCTCGAAGTCGATCAGGAGGACGTCGCCCTCGGCGGCGGCGCGCTCGACCGGCTCGAGGCGGGCGAAGGCGCCGCGGATGCGCTCGACCTCGCTCTCGACGATCTCGGGATCGGGATCGGGCTCGGCCCGGCCGACCTCGAGACCCTTGTACTCGCCCAGCTTCGCCGGCGGTCGCACGCCGATCTCGAAGGCGAAGCGCAGCGGCTCGTTCTCGGCCTCGGGGGCCGAGACTATCTCGACGTCGGGGTCGCCGATCGCCCTGACGCCCGACTGCAGCAGACCCCTTTCGTACCATTCGGGCAGCGAGTCGCGGATCGCCTCCCGCAGGACGGCGCCGTAGCCGAGCCGCTGGATCACGAGCGAAGCGGGCGCCTTGCCCTTGCGAAAGCCGGGCAGTTTCATCTCCCGCGCCAGGCCGTCGGCGGCCCTCCGCACTCCCTGGCCGACGTCGGTGGCGGACACCTCCACCTCAACCTTGACGCGGGACTCGGGCAACTCCTTGACTGAAGTCTTCATCGGCTGCGGGACCCTAGCCGCTGGACGAGCATGGTGCGCAGCGCGACACCGAAGTCGATCGCGAAGGCGGCGCCGCGCCCCAGCGGCCCGGTGACGAGCCAGGTCCTGAGCCGGTTGAGCCGCCATCGCCGGGACGTGCCGGTGGTTGAGTACCCATATGGACCGCTAATCACCGGCGCGTCCCCCGGCGGCGATCCGTTCTTCGAGCAGCGCGCCGTGGCCGGCGGCTACGGCACGCTGTGCGCGGCGCTCGTCGAGGGCGACGCCGCGGTCGCGGGCGAGGTCGAGCAACCGCTGCTTCTCCTCGCCTTCGCGCGCCACCTCGAAGAAGACCCAGGCGAGCACGCCGAGCGCGAGGAAGGTCCCCTCGACCATCATGATCACGCCGGCCGTGCTCTGATCGGCGATCGGCGAGATCCCCCAGTAGCGCTCCCCCGGCGCGTAGATCGGGTAGAGCACCGACCCCGACCACATCAGCACGTTGCCGAGGACCGCGCCGGCGAGCCGCACGACGATCACGTAGCCGACCTTCCAGCCGGCGGTGAACCACTCGGGCTTGGGCAGCGGTCCGAAGACCGGCATCCACATCAGGCAACCGAAGAAGAGGAAGGTCGCGTGCTCGAGCGCGTGCACCGGCGCCGTCCCGTAAGCGGCGTCGTAGAGCGCCGGCACGTGCCAGAGGTAGAAGTTGAGGGTCCAGAGGGGAAAGGCGACCAGCGGGTGGGTGAGGATCCGCAGCCGGTCGAAGAAGGGGATCGCGAGGATCGGCTGCAGGACCGCCTTCGTCAGGCCGAGGACCAGCAGCAGGGCGGCGAGGTCGCCGATCAGCAGGTGCTCGGCCATGTGGGCGATCACCAGCTCCTCCGCGATGTGCCCGACCGGGCTGAAGAGGGCGACCGCGATCAGCAGCAGGCCGCCGCCGAAGCAGGCCTGGCGCCAGACCGGGGTCCGGCGGCCCTCCCAGGAGAGCGAGACGACGCGCGCCCAGTAGGCGACGCCGGCGATCGTGATCGGGAAGACCTCGATCGGCGCGAAGGCGCCCGAGACGTGCGCGAGGAGGACGCTGCCCACGCTGGTAGCTTGGCATTTCGTGAGCGCTGCCGACCCTCGCTTCCCGCCGATCGGCAGCTACGGCTTCCTCTCCGACTGCCACACCAGCGCCCTCGTCTCCTATGACGGCGCGGTCGAGTGGCTCTGCCTACCTCGCTTCGACTCGCCCAGCGCTTTCGCCGCTCTGCTCGACCGCGGTGCCGGGCACTTCAAGCTGGCCCCGCGCGGCACGATCGTGCCGATCAGCCGCCGCTACGAGCCGGGCACGCTGGTGATCGAGACGACCTGGGTGACGGAGACGGGATGGGTCGTCGTCCACGACCTGCTCTCGATCGCCGAGTGGGCGCCGCAGGGAGACGGGGGCGACGGCCGGCCGCGCACCGCGCACGAGTCCGACCGCTCGCTGCTGCGCCTGATGACCTGCATCGACGGCGAGGTCGAGATGGCGCTCGAGTGCGCGCCGCGCTTCGCCTACGGCGCCGAGACGGCGAGCTGGCAGGGGGGGGATCTCGGCGAAGCGCGCGCGCGGGCCGACGACGGCACCGAGCTGAGCCTGACCAGCGACATGGACCTGCGGATCGAGGACGGGGTCGCGCGCGGGACGATCAGGCTGCGCGAGGACGAGAGCGGCTTCTGCGCCGTGACCTGGGGCGACGGCGACCTCGGCGGCCCGCGCAGCGCCCCCGAGGCGCTCGAGCGACTCGACTCGACCGAAGAGTTCTGGCGCTGCTGGCTGCGCGCCGGCGAGTTCCCCGACCACCCCTGGCGCATCCACCTGCAGCGCTCGGCCCTCGTCCTCAAGGGCCTCACCTACACGCCGAGCGGGGCGATCGTCGCCGCGCCCACGACGTCCCTGCCGGAGACCCCGGGCGGCGAACGAAATTGGGACTACCGCTACAGCTGGATCCGCGACTCGACCTTCACCCTCTGGGCGCTGCACACGCTCGGCTTCGACGAGGAGGCGCGCGACTTCATGCGCTTCGTCCTCAGCGTCTGCCGCAACCGTCCCGGCCTGCAGATCATGTACGGGATCGGCGGCGAGCGCGACCTCACCGAGAGCACGCTCGACCACCTCGGCGGCTACGGCGGCGCTCGTCCGGTGCGGATCGGCAACGGCGCCTTCGACCAGCGCCAGAACGACGTCTGGGGCGCGCTGCTCGACTCGATCTACCTGCACCAGAAGGCGCTGCGCGGCACCGGCACCCAGGCCGACCGCGAGCTGATCCGCCACCAGGTCGAGGCCGCGATCGCCGCCTGGGAGCACCCCGACCAGGGCATCTGGGAGTCGCGCGGCGCTCCCCAGCACTACGTCTCCTCGAAGCTGATGATCTGGGTCGCGGTCGACCGCGGGGCGCGGCTGGCACGCGAGATCGGCCGCGACGAGCTCGCCGCCGAGTGGGAGGCGACGGCCGAGCGGATGCGAAACGAGGTGCTCGAGCGCGGCGTCCGCGACGGCGTCTTCCGCCAGCACTACGAGACCGACGCGCTCGACGCCTCCACCCTGCTGATCCCGCTGCTGCGCTTCCTCCCAGCCGACGACGAGCGCGTGCGGGCGACGGTCGAGGCGATCGCCACCGAGCTGACCCGGCACGGCCTCGTCTGCCGCTACAAGGTCGAGGAGACCGACGACGGCCTCAGCGGCGAGGAGGGCACGTTCCTGATCTGTTCGTTCTGGCTCGTCTCCGCGCTCTCGGAGATCGGCGAGCGCGGACGCGCGCGAACGCTCTGCGAGCGGCTGCTCGAGTCCTCCGGTTGGCTCGACCTCTACGCCGAGGAGCTGGAGCCGGGCAGCGGCCGCCACCTTGGCAACTTCCCCCAGGCATTCACGCACCTGGCGCTGATCAACGCCGTCTCGCACGTGATCGCCGACGAGCAGCGCGAGGACGGCGGGCCGACGGCCGTCTTCACCGAGATGGGCGGCGTCCGCGAAGACGCATAGCCGCGATACGTCCCGCAGACAAAGAGTCGCGCAGACAGTACATTTCGTTTGCTCTATATTGGATCGCCTATGACAACGCCAAGCGGTCCCCAAACAGACGACCTGTTCACCGCCCTCGCCCATCCGACGCGGCGCCGGATCCTTCGACGGGCCATCGCGGAAGAGTCCGAGGTCTCTCCCCGCGGGTTGGCCTCCAAGCTCAGCCTGCCGCTGGCCCGCGTCAGCTACCACGTCAGGATCCTCGCCCACTGCGGCGCCCTGGAGCTGATGCGAACGCGGCAGACGCGCGGCTCGAATCAGCATTTCTACCGTCCGACCGTGGACGCGCCTTGGGCGCGGGAGGCGCTCGCGACCGAGGACGACGCCCGGCGCGACCGGCGCTGAGGGGGAGAGAGTCCCAGCCCGTGCCCTTATCCAGAAGGCCGTGGACGAGAGGGAGACAATCGACAGCACCGCCGAACGTGACGCGGCGACAGAGTCGGCCGTGCTTCAGCTCGTCCTCGCGCTCCGTCCGGCGCCGATCACGTTCGCCGAGCTGGCACGGGAGCTGGACGCCGACCGCAGCGCTGCCGCACACGACGCGCTCGAACGGGCGGTGCGCGATCTCAGCGCCGCCGGCCTCCTCCATCGCCGCGCCGACCTCGTGTTGCCGACACGAGCCGCGGTGCGCTTCGACGAGCTGATGGAGAGGTAACGCGCATGGACCCGGCCGGTCTCGGCCACGAAAAAGCCGGGTCCATGCGCTCTTGACTCGAGCTCCCGGCCACTAGGAGCCAGAACAAGCCTCTTTCGCTCACGCTACACGGCGGTTCTTCATTGTCAAGGGCGAATGTTTTTTTCCGGTCTCGACGAGTTTCGAGGCTCGATTCGGCCCAGAGGCCCGCCTCCTCGGTAGCATCGCGCCGTGCGCCGGATCGCCTTCACGCTCGGCGTCGTTCTCCTCCTTTCACTGGCCGCCGCCTCCTCCGCCTCGCCCGAGGGGACGATTGCGATTCGAACCGCCGAGCCCAGCTCGCACCTGCGGCTCACGGTCCAGGGCTCGGAGCTGCTCGTCGCGGGGCGACTCTCGCCGCGGACGTCGGGGTGCCACCTTCGCCGCGGTGGCGCCAGGTGCGACCTCTCGGGCGCGTCGCTCGTCGTGGTCGAAGCCGGGTCGGGACCGGACAAGGTCGAGGTGCTCGACCCGCTGCCGCTGCCGCTGACCGTGCACCTGGGCAGCGGCTCGGACAAGTTGATCGGCAACGCCGAGTCCGACACGTGCTATCCGGAAGCGACCCGTCGCAACCGTTGCATCGGCGGCGCCGGCGACGACGTCTGCGAATCGGCGCCCGTCAACACCGACTGCCTTGGCGGTCCGGGAGATGACTTCTGCCGCACCGGCGCGGGCAGCGACGGTTGCTGGGGCGGCCCGGGCCGCGACGTCTGCCTGATGGGGCGGGGAGAAGACGGCTGCCACGGCGGCCCCGGTCGTGACCGGCTCTATGGGGGCCCCGATCCCGACCAGCTCTACGGTGGGCCCGGCCGCGACTTCTGCGACGGTGGGCCCGGGGTCGGGCGCTCGCACGGCTGCGAGGCGGGCCCCCGCCGCTGATGAAGATCCTGGTCGTCGAGGACGAGGCGGCGATCGCCGACTTCCTCGTGCGTGGCTTGAGTCGCGAAGGCCACGACGTGCGCGGCGCCTCCGACGGAGTCGAGGGGCAGCGGCAGGCGCTGACCGGCGACGTCGACCTGGTGATCCTCGACCGCATGCTGCCGGGGCGGGACGGAATCGAGGTGCTGGCGGCGATTCGCGATGCCAAGCCGGACCTGCCGGTGATCGTGCTCAGCGCCCGCGACGCGGTCGCCGACAGGGTCGAGGGTCTCGACAGCGGCGCCACCGATTACGTCACCAAGCCGTTTGCCTTCGAGGAGCTGGCGGCGCGGGTACGAGCTCACGCGCGCCAGACGCCGACGAGCGCCGAGACGACGCTGAGAACCGGCGGGATCGAGCTTGACCTGCTCACCCGCCGCGCCGAGCGCGAGGGAGTCGCAGTCCGCCTGCCCGAGCGCGAGGCGGAGCTGCTCGCCCACCTGATGCGCCACGCCGGCCACGTCTGCGGCCATCGCGAGATCCTCTCCGCCGTCTGGGGCTACGACCACGACCCGGGCACGAACGTGATCCAGGTCTACGTCGGTTACCTGCGCCGGCGCCTCGCTCGTCCCGGAGCCAGCGACCCGATCGAGACCGTGCGCTCGGTCGGCTACCGGCTGCGCCCGTGATCGCCAGCCTCGAGCTCGGCGAGCTCGGCGTCGCCTTTCTGATCGGCGGCGCGCTGGTCACGGCGGCGGCGCTCGTCGCCGGCTACCGGCTCGCCGCGCGCTTCGAGCGCTCGCGAGCGCGGCAACGTCAATTCGTCTCCGACGCCTCGCACGAGTTGCGCACGCCGCTGACCGCGATCCGCGGACAGGTCGAAGTCCTCGCCGGCGAGGAGCGTCCCGCAGTGGCCGAGGTGCATCGGGTCGGCGAGGTCGTGCTGAGCGAGCTGGCCCGGATCGAACGGCTGGTCGAGGACCTGCTCGACTTCTCTCGGCTCGAGGAGCACGCCTCGCTCCGCCTCGCGCCGATCGAGGTCGAGCCCTTCCTGCGCCGCCTCGTCGAGGAGGCGCCGGCCGGCGGAATCGCGCTCGGCGAGCTGCCGAATGGCACGGTGCTTGCCGACCCCGAGCGACTCACCCAGGTGGTCCGCAACCTGCTCGACAACGCCAAGCGCCACGCCGGTGCCGAAGGCCGGGTCGAGCTCTCGGCAACGAGACACGGCGACCGCCTCACCGTCCGCGTCGACGACGACGGTCCCGGCATCGCACCAGGCGAGCGCGAACGCGTCTTCGACCGCTTCCATCGCAGCGAGGCCGCCCGCGGTCGCGACTCCGGCGGCAGCGGCCTCGGCCTGGCGATCTGCCGCGCGATCGTCGACCTGCACGGGGGCCGAATTTGGGTCGAGGACTCGCCGCTGGGCGGGGCACGGCTCTGCGTCGATCTACCTGGCTTCGAGGGTGGATAAGGAGGGCTGGAGACCCCTCCCCCGCCGCCACTCGAACCACGTCAGCTGGGGACGGCGTAGATCTGACCGCCGGATTCGAGCACCTGCCGTTCGACCAGGCCGCTGGGGGGCGGCCCGGCGATCACCTCGCCAGTTTCGGCGCTGTACTCGCCGCCGTGACAGGGGCAGACGATGACGCCGCCCTGGTAGCCGACGGTGCAGCCGGCGTGGGTGCAGACGGCGCTGAAGGCCTTGAGGCCGCCGCTGGAATCGCGGATCAAGATGTCGGGCGAGCCGTCGCTCGGGTCGGTGAAGCTCGCGGCCTGACCGGCGGGGAGGTTGCTCGCGGGGCCGAGCTTGACCGCGCCCTGGGGAAGGCTCGGAGCGCCTGCGGCGCCCGAGGAGGACGACGCGCCACCAGCTCCTTCGCCCTTGGGCGCGGGGGAACCGCGGCGCTTGGCGGTCGAGCCGGCGCCGAGGCTCCGGGCCGCGACGTAGGAGCCTCGGGCGAGGGCGGAGATGCCGGCGAGGGCGACGGCGGCGCCGGCGAACTCGGCGAGCAGGACGCGTCGCGTGGTCGCGACTTCCGCTTCGGGGAGAGCCTCTCCCGGCTCGCGCAAGCGCGTCCGGCGGGCGAGCGCCGGCGATCCGCTCGCGACGACGTTGTCGAGCGCCGGCTGTCCCTCCGCCCCGGCGAGCACGAAAGGCAGCCAGGCGAAGGAGAAGACCAGGTCCGGCCCCAGGAAGTAGGGCGTCGTGTGCCAGCTGGCGGTGAGGAAGAGGAGGAAGTTGAGCGCCAGCCCAGCGGCGGCCGCGACGGGTGTGAAGAGGCCCGCCGTGACGAGCAGGCCGATCAGGATCTCGGTCACCGCGACGCCGATGCCGGCGAGCTCGGGATGCGGCAGGGCAAAGGCGCGCAGCATGAAGCCTCCCGGAGTGCCGGCGGCGAAGCCGTGCAGCTGGGTGCCGATGTAGGTAGGGGCGCCGGGGTGGAGGAAGCCGGGGTCGCTGAGCTTCTGGATGCCGGCGTAGACGAAGGTGAGACCGAGGAAGAGTCGCAGCGGCAGGAGCGCCAGCGCCGGCGATACGGGAGACCTTCGCATCGGCGCCAATCTGGCGGCTCCCCCTAAATGCCTGCTCAGACGAGGATGAGATAACTCTCATCCGGCCGTTAGCTGACGATAACCGGGCGCGAACAGCATCGGCGCGCATGTACCGGGAAGCAACCGCGAAGGCGCGCGACGGGGTCGCCGCCAACGCCAGGATCACGGGCGGGGCGGCGGTGATCCTGCTCGTGCTGCTCGCGATCGAGGGGGCGACGATCCCGTTCATCGGCCAGCTGATCGGGCCGCACGTCTTCGTCGGCATGCTCCTGATCCCACCGGTCGCGCTAAAGCTCGCCAGCACCGGATATCGCTTCGCCCGCTACTACACCGGCAGCCCGCCGTACCGGCGCAAGGGCCCGCCCCCGCGGGCGATGCGAGCGCTGGCGCCGGGCGTCGTGCTGACCACGCTGGCCCTGTTTGGCACCGGGGTCGCCCTCCTCCTCGCCGGGCCCGACGACAGCGGTCAGCTCAAGTTCCTGCACAAGGCGAGCTTCATCGCCTGGTTCGCGCTGATGACCGTGCACGTGCTCGGCCACGTCCTCGAGGTCCCGTCCATCGCCCTGCCCGACTGGCGGCGGCGCGGTGGGCGCACGGCGGAGCTGGCCGGGGCAGGGCCGCGGCTGGCGCTGCTCGGCACGGCGCTGCTCGCCGGGCTGGCGCTCGCCCTGGCGACGATCTCCCTCGCCGGCCCCTGGCTTTCGGCCTCCTTCGGCGGCTGAGTCAAAGCATTCGGCTCCAGGGCTGAGCGGTCGACCCACTCATAGGTGGTAAATCGCTCAGTCGTCGGGTCCCTCGCCGCGGGGGTGCCCGTCGTCGCTGGGTTCGGGGCCGGGTTGCGCTTGCGGCGCCGGCGTTTCGGGTTCCGGGCCAGATTCCGGTCCCGGAGCGGTTTCCGGTTCCGATTCGCGTTCATGTCGCGAAGCGGGCTTGGGCTTGGGCTTGGGCGGCTTCGGCCTCCCCCCATGGTCCCGACCGAGTCGCGGGGCGAGCGCGTCGCCGGCCGAGATCGGCTCCGAGGCGAGACCGATCTGCTGGCTGACCAGGCGGCTGGCGAGGACGGCGACGAGGGCCGCGACGAAGACGCCGAGCAGGGCGAGGGCGAACCAGCGCATGGCTCTCACCTTAAGCGCCCTCCGGCAAAGCCCCGGCAAAGTCCAAGGGCAGCTCGATAGCGGCCACGGCGCCGCCGCCATTGCGCCGGGCGAGGGTCACCTCTCCCCCCCACTCGCGGGCCAGCTCGCGGGCGATCGGCAAGCCTAGGCCGGTCCCGGCCGGCCCGCGGCGGCCGGCGCTGCCGCGACGGAAGCGCTCGAAGACCCCCTTCTCCTCGCCGGGCTCCAATCCGGGCCCGCGGTCGCGCACCTCGAGCCGGCCCGCTTCGGCCGCCACCGTCACCGCCGAGCCCGGCGGCGAGTAGCGCAGGGCGTTCTCGATCAGCGCGTCGAGCGCGCGATCGAGGTCGCGGGGGGCACACCAGGCGTCGGCATTCTCCCCCGCGACGGTGGCGCCGAACTCGATGGCGCCCTCCTCGGCGGTCGGTCCCCAGCGCTCGACCGCGCGCCTCGCCGCGTCGCGGAGGTCGACTCGCTCACCCGGCAGCTCGTGCTCGCCGGCGCGGCTGAGGACCAGCAGCTCCTCGACGATCGTGGAGAGACGGTCGATCTCGGCCATCGCCGCCTCCAGCTCGGGCCGGCTCGGCTGCCCGTCGCGCGCGCTCTCGGCCAGGCCCTCGAGCCGCAGCCGCAATCCCGTCAGCGGCGTGCGCAGCTGGTGAGAGGCATCGGCGACGAAGTCCTGCTGGCCGCGCAGCATCCGCTTCACGCGCTGGGTCATCTCGTTGAAGGCGCCGGCCAGCGAGCGCTGCTCGCTGCTTCCCTCGACCGCGACCGAGGCGTCGAGGTTGCCGGCCGCGACGTCGCGCGCCGCCAGGTCAAGACGGCGGATCGGGCGCGCGATCCGCTGGGCGACGATCGCGCCGGCGAGGAGGCCGAGCAGGAGCACGGCGCCGCCCAAGGCGGCGAGGTCGACGACGGCCGTGCGCACCGCGCGATGGACGGCGTCGACGCTCTGGGTCACCCGTACCGCTCCCTCGGTTCGGCCGCCGCTCAGGATCGGCGTCGAGGTGGCGAGGATCGAGATGCCGAGCGTCGAGCTTTCCCGCGTGATCTGCACGCCGTGGCCGCGCAGAGCGGCGCGAACCTCTGGGCGGTTGGCGTAGCCGCGCCCCGGCGGCGCCCCCGCCGAGTCGGCGAGCAGGCGGCCGCTGGGGCCGACGACGATGACCCGGCCGCGAGCGCTCGCCGCGGAGGTGTCGACCAGGCGGCTCAGGGCCGGGCGCTGGCGGGGCTCGAGCAGCTCGGAGGCAGAGGCGGCGACGACGTCGGCCTGGCTGCGCGCCTGCCCCTTGACCTCCGCGTCGACGCGGTCGCCGAGGCTGACGGCAAGCGGCACGCCGAAGGCGATCAACGCCAGCGACAGGACGTAGGCCAGCGCCAGCAGCAGCGTCGCCCGCAGGCTTATCGGGAAGCCTCCGCCTCGGGCGCCGCGAAGCGAAAGCCGACGCCGCGCACGGTCTCGATGTAGCGGGGGTCGGTAGGGTCGTCGCCGAGCTTGCGTCGCAGCCAGCCGATGTGGACGTCGAGCGTCTTGGTCGAGCCGAACCAGTTGACGTCCCAGACCTTCGCCATCAGGTCCTCCCGCGTGACCACGCGGCCGGCGTTGCGCATCAGCTCGGCGAGCAGGTCGAACTCCTTGCGCGAGAGGTCGAGCTGCTCGCCGCCGAGGTGGGCAGTGCGCGCGGCGGGGTCGAGCTCCAGCTCGCCGATCCGCAGTGCCTTCTCCTCGGCGCCGTTCCGGGTGCCGCTGCGCCGCAGGACGGCGCGGATGCGCGAGATCGTCTCGCGGGCGCTGAACGGCTTGACCACGTAGTCGTCGGCGCCGAGCTCGAGTCCCAGGATGCGGTCCATCTCGGTCCCCCGCGCGGTCAGCATCACGATCGGCACGTCGGAGCGGCGGCGCAGCTCGCGGCAGACGTCGCGGCCGTCGCCGTCGGGAAGGCTGAGGTCGAGCATGACCAAGTCCGGCTCGGCGTCCTCAGCCATCTCCAGCGCCCCGGCCGCGGTGCGGGTCACCAGCGGCTCGAAGCCCTCACGGCGCAAGGCCTCCGCGAACGGCGTCGAGATCGAATCCTCGTCCTCGACGAGGAGGATGCGCCCGCCCGGCGCCCGCTGCGTCGCCATGGCCTCACTGTAACTCGGTTGCGGGGCGCGATTTGCGGGCAAACCGCAGGTTTTGCCGACTTTTTACCCGAGCCTTGGCGGGGCTTCAACGCCGGCACCGCAGACTGCGAAGCGCAAAACCGGCCAGGAGGTAGGAGTCGTGAAGAACTTGAAGACGAGGGTTGCGGCGACCGCAACGATCCTCGGGCTGGGCGGCCTCACCGGCATCGCTCTCAGCTCCGGGGGACAGAAGGCGAACTCGCTCGCCGACAAGCCGCTCGTCCGCACCAAGGTGATCCACCGCACGGTGCACGTCACCAAACACATCAAGCCCAAGCGCCCGGGGGCGGCCTACGTGGGCGGCACCGCCGGCGCGGGCGGCGGCGGGGGCGTCGCCACCGGCGCTTCCTCGACCGGCTCGGGCTCCCCCTCTTACGAATCCTCGCCGGTCACCACCTCCACCAGCGGGACCTCCTCCCCGTCTCACTCCGGATCGGGTTCCGCCCCGGTCGTGACCCACACGAGCGGCTCGAGCGGATCGCACTCCGGCTCGGGCGGGGGCGGTCACAGCGCGCCGGTGGTCACTCAGACGAGCGGCTCGAGCGCCGCCGGCGGCGGGTCCGAAGGCGGCGGGACGACCCCGGTGAGGACCGGATCCAGCACGACCGGTGGCGCGACCGGCGGCGAGGTCGAGCATGAGCACGAGGGCGGCGGCGATGACTGAGCCCGCCCGCAAGGCCCGCCGCCCGAGTCCGGCGCTGGTCGTCTGGAGCTCGATCGTCCTCTTCGCGGCGCTCTTCGCCCTGCTCACCTACCAGCTCGCGGCCAGCCAGCCACCGCCTCCGCGCCCCGAACTCGTGCGCAAGGTGGTGAAGCGGCGGATCGTGACCACGATCGTCCCGAGCCCCGGCCGCAACAGCGTCACCAGCAGCGGCGGCGCGGTCGCCGAAGCCCCCGCGGAAGAAGCCGCGCCCGTCGTCACCGGAGCGTCCTGACATGACCGAGCACGACCTGACCTTCGACGCGATGGGCTCCCACGTACGGCTGCTGATCGGCGAGCCGGGGCCGGGAACGGCGCCGGCGGCGAAGGCGGCAGAGGCGGCCCGTCGCTTCGTGACCGAGTTCGACGCGACGCTCTCGCGCTTCAAGCCGGAGAGCGAGCTCTCGAAGCTCAACGCGGACCCGCGCGGGCGAGTCCCCGCCTCGGAGCTGTTGCGCACCGCGGTCCGCGCCGGCCTCGTGGCGGCTGAGGGCAGCGGCGGCCTGGTCGACCCGACCCTGGTCGGCGAGATCGAGTCGGCCGGCTACGTCGAGTCCCGCGCCGGGATGGCCGGCGCCCCGCTGGCCGAGGCGCTCCCCGAGGCGCGGGCGCGGCGTCCTGCCGGCCCCAACGCCGCCGCCAACTGGCGGCGCTTCGCGGTCGACGACGCGGCGGGCACCGTCTCGCGACCTCCCGGCGTTCGCTTCGACACGGGCGGCACCGGCAAGGGGCTGGCGGCCGACCTGATCGCTTCCCGCCTGCGCGGCTACTCCCGCTTCGTCGTCGACTGCGGCGGCGACATCCGCATCGGCGGGACCGACGCGCTCGTCCACCCCTACGAGGTCTTCGTCGAGCACCCGCTGAACGGCGAGCGCGCCTTCGTGATCAAGCTCGGCGGTGGCGCCGTCGCCACCTCGGGCCTGAACGTGCGGATCTGGCGCGACGCGAGCGGACGCTTCGCCCATCATCTCCTCGACCCGGCCACCGGGGAGCCGGCCTGGACCGGACTGATCGGCGCCACCGCGCTCGGCGACACGGCGGTCGAGGCCGAGACCCTGGCCAAGGCGGCGCTGCTCTCGGGGCCCGAGGGCGGGCGCGCGGTCCTCGCCGAGCGCGGTGGGCTGCTCGTCCACGACGACGGCCGGGTCGAGACCGTCGGACCGCTGGCGGCGCCGCCGCGAATCCGCATTCCTGAACGGTTGGCGGCGCGTCGATGAGGGTCGCTGCCGCGAACGCGGCGCAGACGCTGCAGACCCACGGCTGGTGGCTGGCAAGCCGCGCCTCCGGCCTCCTCGCCCTGGTCCTGGTGACCGTCTCGGTCGGGATCGGGCTGACGATGGCCGGCAAGGTGATGCGCCGGCCGGGACTCTCGCGCAGGCTGATGGCGATCCACGAGCACACCGCGGTGGCCGGGATCGTCGCTATCGCCGTCCACGGCATAACGCTGCTCGGCGACCCCTGGCTCAACCCAGGCGTCGGCGGCATCGCCGTTCCCTTCACGATAGGCTTCCGTCCGATCTTCACCGGCCTCGGCATCGTCGCCGGCTACCTCGCCGCGCTGCTCGGCCTCAGCTTCTACCTCCGCAAGCGAATCGGCGCCAAGCTCTGGCGCAAAGCGCACCGGGCGACCGTGGTCGTCTGGCTGCTCGGTCTTGTCCATGCCTTCGGCGCCGGCAGCGACGCCTCCGCCCCCTGGTTCAGGTGGTGGGCCGTGCTGACCACGCCGCCGATCGCCGGCCTCTTCGTCTACCGGACGCTCTCCCACGGCAAGGCGACGAAGCGAAGGGCGACCCCCAAACCCCAACGTCAACCGGTCCGGGCGATCCCGGCGATGGAGGAAGCATGATGAACGCGGATGGAGTGCTGATCGTCGGCGGCGGGCTCGCGGCGCAGCGATGCGCCGAGACGCTGCGCCGCAAGGGCTTCGACGGGAGCGTGCGAATGGTCTGCGCCGAGCCCGATCCGCCCTATGACCGCCCGCCGCTCTCCAAGGAGCTGCTGGCGGGCGCGGCTGACGAGGACGCGCTCGCCTACCGGCCGGCGTGGTGGCACGAGGAGAGGCGGATCGAGCTGCTGCTGGGCCGGCGGGCCGAGGCCCTCGACCCCGCCGCCCGCACGGTGCGGCTCGATGGCGGCGAGGAGATCGGCTACGACTCGCTGCTGATCGCGACGGGAGGCGAGGCGCGGCGCCTGCCCTTTCTCGCCGGCTTCGAGAACGTCCACTCGCTGCGCACCCTCGCCGACGCCAGGCGCCTGCGCGCCGACCTCGCGCCGGGCGCCCGCCTGGCCGTGATCGGCGCCGGCTTCATCGGCCAGGAGGTGGCGGCGACCGCACGCGGCCTCGGAGTCGAGGTGACGATGGTTGAGGCCCTGCCCGTCCCCCTCTCCCCGATCCTCGGCGAGGAGCTCGGCGCCTGGTTCGCCGGGCTGCACCGCGAGGAGGGAGTGCGGGTCCTGACCGGCGCGAGGCTGGAGAGCGCGCGCGGGCGCGGCGGGCGCGTCGAGGCGCTGGCGCTCGCCGACGGCACGACGGCCGAGTGCGACGCCGTCGTCGTCGGCGTCGGCACCTCGCCGGCAACGGGCTGGCTGCGCGGCAGCGGCCTCGACGAGCGGGGCGTGCGCACCGACGCGACCACCGCCACCTCGCTGCCGGGAGTCTTCGCCGCCGGCGACGCCTCGATTCCCTTCGAGCCTCGCTTCGGAGAGCACGCGCGGACCGAGCACTGGGACGCCGCCGCCTGGCAGGGTTCCGCGGCGGCGAAGGCGATGCTGGGCGAGCGCCCCAGCAGGCCGCCCCTGCCGAGCTTCTGGAGCGACCAGTACGGGCTGCGAATCCAGTACGTGGGCCACGCCAGGCACGCGGACGCCGTCTCGGTCGAGGGCGATCCCGGGGAACGCGACTTCGAAGCCGTCTTCACCCGCGCCGGCGTCCCCGTCGCCGGCCTGGCCGTCGGCCGCCCGCGGGCGATCCCAACCCTGCGCAAGCGCATCGAAACCGGGGCCGACGGGCCGAAAAGCGCTGATATAGAGCGCTTTTCGGCCCGTCGGCCCCTTGGCGGGGAGGAGGCGGCATGAGCTACGTGGCGGTGGTCGACACCGACGAGTGCGGCGCTCACGGAGACTGCGTCGAAGTGGCGCCGGAGGTCTTCCGGCTCGACGAGACCGCGGTGGTGATCGGCAACGGGCCCTACGAGCTGATCCTCGAAGCGGCCGAGGCCTGCCCCGCGGTGGCGATCTCGATCGTCGACTCGGAGACCGGCGAGGCCGTCTTCCCGTAGGGCTGGTGCGCGGACGCCGGCTGCGCCACCGCGCGGCGGCGCAGCCGGCCGAGCAGCAGGGCCGCCGGAACCGTCGGGGCGCCGACGACGGCGAGGAGCCAGAGCTGACCGGCGTCGGTGCCGGCGCCCAGCGTGTGGACGATCCCGAGCGCCCAGAAGAGGGCTGTGAAGCGGTGCAGGTAGCGCCAACGGCCGGCGCCGATCGAGGAGCGCGCGTAGTAGGAGAGGCCGAGAGCGGCCAGGGACCAGCCGCTGACGATCCCGAGGCCGGTCCAGAACGGCCGGTAGGAGTTGACGAAGGGGACCGAGATTTCGAGGATCGACGGGTGCAGGTAGGCGTCGCCGAGCAGGGCCGCGCCGTGGACCGCGATCGCCGCCAGGGTCGCCAACGAGAGCGCCTCGTGCAGAGCTTTGACGTCGCCGCCCATCCCGCGCAGGGCGCGCCCGCGCGAGCCGATCAGGACGCCGGCGCAGACCGCGAAGCTGGAGAGGACGAGCGCCGCGATGCCGGCGGCGCGGCTGGTGATCCAGAATATGTGCGGCCCTGCCGAGACCGCACCGCTGGCGATCACGAGGAGGCGGTGACGATCGGGGCCGGTTCCGGTTCGGGGGGCTTCGGCAGGGGGGCTTCGGCCTCGTCGTCGAATTCCGGTTCGGCGGCCGGTTCGGGCTTGCGCGCCGCCACCCGCGAGTGCTGGGAGTGCGGCGCGCCGCTCAGCGCCGGGTCGTTGCCGCTGACGAGCTGGGCGAAGACGATCGCCCAGAGCACGGCGAAGAGCGCCAGCGAGCCGCGAATCGCGCGACGCCGGATCGTCCGCTCCCGCTGCCGCCTGGCTCGGAGCTTCGCGCGGGCCAGCCCCTTGGCCTCGAGCCGTCTCATGCCGTCCACCGCTCCAATGCTGCGACGACCTTGATAAGCGCGGCCAAAATCCGGGTGAGAAAACTCTCACCCCCGAGACGGTCTCCCGTTCAGCCGTCGTCCGCGGCGGTCAGATTACGGGCGTGCCCGCGCTTCGCCATCCCGCCCACCGCGCGCCGGGGCGCCATACGCACTGGCGCCTGGCGCGGCGGCGTCATCTGCTGCTGCGGGGCGGCACGGCGGCGGCGCTCCTCGCGGTGGTCGGGCCGGGGCTGCTGGCCGGCCTCTCCGACGACGACCCGGCCGGGATCGCCACCTACTCGATCCTCGGCGCCCGCTACGGGTACGAGCTGCTCTGGGTGCTCGGCCTCTCGACCCTCGCCCTCGTCGTCTTCCACGAGCTCGGGGTGCGGCTCGGGATCGTCACCGGCAAGGGCCTGCTGACGCTGGTTCGGGAGCGCTACGGGCAGCGCTCCGCTCACCTCGTCCTCGCCGCGCTTCTCGTCGCCAACACCGGCACCCTCTGCGCCGAGTTCGCCGGCGTCGCCGCGGCGATGGAGCTGCTCGGCGGGATGAGCCGATACCTCAGCGTGCCGCTCGCCGCGATCGGCGTCTCGGCCCTCGTCCTGCGCGAGAACTTCCGCCACGTCGAGCACTTCCTGCTCGCCCTCAGCTCGGTATTCGTCGCCTACGTCGTCTCCGGGATCCTCGCCCATCCCGACTGGGGCGCCGCCGCCCGCGGGCTGCTCGTCCCGACCCTGCCCACCGATCGCGACGCGCTCCTCGTCGCGGTCGCCACCTTCGGCACGACGCTGGCGCCCTGGGGCCTGGCCTTCATCCAGTCCTACGCGGTCGACAAGCGCCTGCAGGTCAAGGACCTCGTCTACGAGCGCGTAGACGTCGTCGTCGGCGCCGTGCTGACCGGGGTGATCGGCTTCTTCGTCGTCGTCGCCTGCGCGGCGACGCTTCACGCCCAGGGAATTGACGTCGAGGACGCGGCCGACGCGGCGCGGGCGCTGGAGCCGCTGGCCGGGGACACCGCCGCGACGCTGTTCGGGCTCGGCTTCCTCGGCGCCGCCCTGCTCGCCGCCGCGATCGTGCCGCTCTCGACCGCCTACTCGGTCTCCGAGACGCTGGGCCGCAAGGCCGACCTCGACGACGGCTTCTCCGAAGCGCGCTCCTTCTACCTCAGCTTCGCCGGGATGGTGACGCTGGCAGCGCTCCTCGTCCTCATCCCCGGCGCGCCCCTGATCGAGATCCTCTTCCTCTCCCAGGCGCTCAACGCGGTCCTGCTGCTCGTCCTGCTGCCCTTCATGCGGGCGCTCGGCGGCGATCGCGAGCTGATGGGCCGTCACGCGCTCGGCCGCGGCGGGCGGGTCGCCACCGCTGCCGTCCTCCTCGCCGTCGCCCTCTCGGTGGCCGCGCTCGCCGTCCTCACCGTCTTGCATTAGCGTGCCCGTCATGACCGCGATCGACGAGCTGCTCTCCAACAACTCCGAGTTCGCCTCCTCGCTCGCCAACCGGCACCTCGACGTGCGGCCCAGCCGACAGCTGGCGATCGTCACCTGCATGGACTCGCGGCTCGACGTCTTCGCGGCGCTCGGCCTGAAAGATGGCGAGGCTCACGTCCTGCGCAACGCCGGCGGCATCGTCAGCGACGACGTGATCCGCTCGCTGGCGATCTCACAGCGCCTGCTCGGCACCCGCGAGGTGATGCTGATCCACCACACGGACTGCGGCATGGAAAAGCTCACCGACGACGGCTTCCGGGCCGAGCTGCGCGAGGCGACCGGCGTGGCGCCAGGCTTCGCGATCGAGTCCTTCGCCGACGTCGACGCCGACGTGCGGCAGTCGATCGAGCGGATACGCAACTCTCCCTTCCTGCCACACCGCGACGTCGTGCGCGGCTTCGTCTACGACGTCGACGACCATCGCCTGCGCGAGGTCGAGCCCGCCGCTATTCCTTGACCCTGTAGCCGACGATCTCGGCTCGCTGCCCGGCCGCGGAAGCGATTCCGGCGGAGGCGACCAGCGTGTCGCCCGATACGACGACGCCGGAATTGCTGCCGGCGGGCAGCTTTTCGCGCCAGACGACCTGGCCGGAGTTGACCGTGAAGGCCGAGACCGATCCTTCGTAGGTGGTGACGAAGACGAGGTCGTTGACCACCGTAGTCGCGCCAAAGGCGGGGCTGGCGAGTTCTTCTTTCCACTTGACCTTGCCGGTCTTCGCGTCGAGGGCGACGATTTCGCCGCTCGTCGGCCCCGGTTCCTGTTTTTCGCCCCCGGAGAGGATTTCCTGCGGCGAGTTGACGACGGGCACGAAGATCGTCGAGCCGTCGGTCGACATCGGCGCGATCACGCCACCGAGCGCGCCCGGGTAGACCAGGTACGGCGGTTTCAGCTTCGAGGTCTGGCCGCGCATCGCCAGCAGCCCGTCGTCGTCGTGGCCGTTGTGCTGGCCGACCGCGACCTGCCAGATCGGCTTGCCGGTTTCGCGATCGACGGCGATGACGATGCCGGACTTGCCCGCCGCGACCACGGCCTCCTTGCCGCCGACCTTCATCAGGATCGGCGGGCCCTGGAAGTCCCAGTCGTAGAGGTCGTGCGGCGTCACCTGGCGGTACCACTCGAGCTTGCCGGTCTTGGCGTTGAGCTTGACCAGGGAGTTCGTGTACAGGTTCGGGCCCGGGCGGCTGGCGCCGAAGGGGAACTGGGGGGTGCCCGGGAACGGCGCCGGGTTGCCGGTGCCGACGTAGACGCCGCCCTTTTCGTCGAAGGCCGGCGGGTACCAGACGCCACCGCCCGAGTTGACCCGCGGGTTGCCCCAGAGGCTCTCGGGCACGGTGTCCCAGTGCCAGGCCTTCTTGCCCGTCTTCGCGTCGAGCGCCCAGAGCACGCCGGCACCGCCGCCTTCGTAGGACTCGTTCGCGTTGACCGGCACGGTCGAGACGTAGACCATGCCGGCGTGGTAGCCGGGGGCCATGTTGATCCCCTCGTGTTCGTTGCGCGGCAGCGTCGTCGACCACAGCTGCTTGCCGGTCTTCTGATCGAGCGCGAACGCTTCGGTCTGCGTCGCGCCGAAGACCTTGCCTTCCTGGACGACGACGCCGTTGGGACCGTAGTCAGGCGATTCGTAGGAGCGCGTCCAGAGGACTTCGCCCGATTCGAGGTCGATCGCCTCCACGTTGGAGGCGAGGTCCTGGGAGTAGATCACCCCCTTGTCGATCACCGGCGTCGAGGCGTAGCTGCCGAAAGGCCCGATTCCCTTGATCGGCGTCGTCCACGCCTCTTCCAGGCCGGTCACGTTCGAGCTGTCGATCGTGCCGTGCGCCTGCCGGGTGTTCGCCGCGTCGATCCCGGGGTAGCCGGAGCCCGTGAAGTTGGCCTCGCCGCCGCTTTCAGAGGAGCTGCCGCAACCGGCGACGAAGGCCAGGACCAGAAGGGTCGCGAGGGCCGCGAATGCCCTGCTCACAAACACGCTGAGCGCCCCCGCCGGTCCATTGCGAGCGACCCTATGTGACCGATTTACCGCTGTCAAGTATTTCGCTCTTGACGAGCTTTTCGATCTCTACTAGGTAAGGCTGAAGCACTCGATTGGACAGCAGTCCCAGAGCGCCGAGGTTGGCGAAGCCGGGTCCCTGGCTGAGCCCGGCCAGGCCGGGAATGTGCAGGCGGGGCAACATCCCGCGCAGCTCGAGGTTGCGGCCGATCGGCACCTCGCTTCCGGGCGGCTGGTCCCAGAGGCCGCCGACGCGCTCCTCGATCTCTTCCCGCACCACCGCCGGGAAGAGCGTGCGCATCTGCGCCAGCAGGTCGAAGCCCGTGCAGTTGGCGACGAAGTCGTGCTCGCTGTGCCCGATCCCGGTGGGCGACTCGTATTCGAGCCGCACCCCCTCGCCCGCCTCGGCCGTGCCGACGTCGGTGACCCGGCCGAGGGCGAACTCGACCCTGTCGTCGTAGGCGATCTTCTCGAGGCTGGGCGGGTCGAAGACGCCGCGGTCGGAATGCTTGACGAAGTCGCGCCGGGTCACCCGATCGAGCGACTCCCAGCCGACCACGTCGGGATTGGAGAAGACGCGGTTCTCGAGGAAGCTCTCGCCGCGGCTCATCGGCAGCAGCGGCGTGTAGACCGTGAAGCGGCAGTCGGGTCGCAGCTCGCGCAGGAACATCGTCGCGCTCAGCGCGCTCTCGCCACCGCCGACGATCGCCACGTCGCAGCGCTCCCCCTCGGGGATGCGGGCGAAATCGTCGCGCTTGCTGTCGCAGTGGAAGACGCGGTCCACGACGGCGGGCTCGTGCGGGAAGGCACGGTGGATCCCTGGGCCGGTCAGCACCAGGGCGCGGCAGGTATGGCGTGAGTTGCCGCCGTCCTCTTCGGCTTCCACGACCCAGCGCTCGCCCTCCTCGTCGAGCGTCACCTGCGCGACCCGCGCCCGCAAGTGCTCGACTCCCTCGGTCGCCCGCGCCAGCACCCAGGTCAGGTACGCGCCGTAATCGCGATGGCGCACCGCCGGCGAGCCGGCGTCGACCCAGCGGGCGTAGCGGCGCCTGGAGATCATGTACTGCTGCCAGGTGAACTGGGCAAGCGCCGCGTCGATCGCCTCGCCGGCCTCGCCGAACTCGACGTGGCTGCGGTACGGGAAGCCGACGTCCTTGATCGGGGTCACCGCCAGCGGCTCCTCGCCCGAGGTCATCCCGTTGCGGCCCTTCCAGGAGGCCGCGAACTCGGTGCCCTCGATCACCTTGATCGAGAGCCGGGCCAGGCCCAGCACGTTGGCGACGTGCACCTTGGTCGCGATCCCGGCCGCCTTGGCGCCGGCGCCGACGACGATCAGGTCGTGCTCGCTCATGCCGGTACGGCGTTCCTGGGCCGGGCGACGACGAGGCCGTGCTGGGATGGGCTGAAGGAGATCGCGGCCCGGGAGATCTCCTCGCCGTCGGACTCGACCGGTTCCAGGTCGACCTCCTCGAGCACGGTGCGCAGCACCCGCTTCATCTCCTGTTCGGCGTAACTCGCCGCCAGGCAGCGACGGGCGCCGCCGCCGAACGGGATCCAGGTCGGCACCGCCGCGCGCTGGACCAGGAAGCGCTCGGGGATGAACTCGCCGGGGTTCTCGTAGACGTCCTCTCGGTGGTGGACCAGGTAGACGCAGGGGGCGATCAGGGTGCCGGCGGGCAGGTCGTAGCCGCCGAGCGTCGCCGGCTTGAGCAGGCGGCGGACGACGACGGAGACCGGCGGCCGCAGGCGCAGGGTCTCCTTGACGACGGCGTCGAGGTAGTCCTCTCCCTCGCCGGCGCGCAGTTCGTCCCGCAGGCGAGCGAGCTTCTCCGGGTGGCGCAGCAGCCGCTCGAAGACCCAGGCCAGCGAGCTCGAGGTCGGCCCGTCGGTCAGCAGCGTCAGCAGTTCGTCGCGCAGCTCCACCTCGCTCAGCGGCGAGCCGTCCTCGTGCCGGGCCTCGACCAGGATCGAGACCGCGTCGCGGCGGCCGTCCTCGCCTTCGGCCCGGCGCCGGCGGGCCTCGGCCAGCACCTCCTCCTCGACCGGAGCCATCGCCCGCCGCCACGCGGGGTTCGCTTCCAGCCACTCGGGGCCGAAGAGGGCGAGCTTGAGCAGGCGATCGGAGTCGTTGATCGTCTCGGTCAGCCCGCTGAGCAACCCGCGCAGGCGGTCGAGTCGGCCGTCGTCGTCGCCGAAGACGGCCCGCATCACCACCTCCTGGGTCAGCTCCTGCATCCGCGGCCAGAGCTGGAAGGGCTTGCCGGCGGGCCAGGCGCGGACCGCGCGGCGCGTCATCTCGGTCATCATCGCCCCGTCCTCGCGCATCCGCTCGCCGTGGAAGCGAGGCAGCATCAGCTTGCGCTGGGTCATGTGAGCGGGCTCCTCGCTGAGCATCACCGAGTGGGCGCCGAGGACCGGCCGCAGCGCGAGGTTCGGCATGCCGACGCCGAGGTCGTTGGTGTCGGTCGAGAAGACGCGTTTGACGTCCTCGGGATCGGAGAGCACGACCCAGCTGCCGAGGTGGCGCAGGCGCAGCGTGAAGGTATCGCCGTAGCGCCGGCGGCATTCCTCGAGCATCGGCAGTGGCGAGCTGGCCCAGCGCATCGACTGGGCCAGCTCGGGCTCCTCCGGGCCGGGCGGCAGCCCGCCGCCGTCGCCAGGGCGGCCGGGCTCCTCGCCCTCTCCCATCAGCTCGTCCTCGAGCTTGCAGGTCGCGCCGATCAGCAGCTCGAAGAGCTCGGCGCTGAAGTCCTCCGGCAGGCCGACCGCCGTGCCGCGGGCGACGTAGCGCGAGCAGACCTCGGCGACGCGCTCGGGCTGCATCATCGGGATTCCGCGCTCGTTCTTGTACTCGGCGACTTCGCGACAGATCTGGAAGCGCTCGCCGAGCAGGCGCGAGATCTCCGCGTCGATCGGGTCGAGGCGATCGCGGAACCGGGCCAAGCCGAGGTCGCCGCTCATGTCACCTTCCCGTTGCCGATCTGGCCCTGGAAGCCGTGCGTCGGGACCTGGAGCGCCAGGTGGGGCGAATCGTCCAGGAGGCCGGCCGCGAAGGCCTCGGCGCAATCGGCAAGCAGATCGAGCGCGTACCCGCCCTCCTGGACGACGCAGACCGGCAGCTCGCTCGCCGCCAGCAGGCGGCCCAGGTCGGCGAAGATCTCGGGGCCGAACTCCCAGGAGCCGTGCGGGTCCCCAGCAACGACGTCGTAGCCGAGCGAGAGCACCAGCGCCTTCGCGTCGAAGTCCTCGCGCGCTTCGCGCAGCAGGCCGGCAACGGTTTCGAGGTACATCTCGCGATCGGGGACCACGTGGTATTCGTGCGCCACCTCGCGCTCGGTAGCCGGGCTGATCTCGCCGCCGGCGACGTTGGTGACCGGATGCGCCTGGATCGAGAAGAGGCTGACGTCCTCCATCGGCGCGATTACGGCCGCCGTGCCGTTGGGGTAGTGGAAGTCGAGGTCGAGCACGGCGACCGGGCCGGCGCCGGCGACGCGCAGCGTCCGCACGGCGGCGGCGGCCGTGTTGAGGTAGCAGTAGCCCGCGCACCAGGCGGGCCCGGCGTGATGGCCCGGCGGGCGGCAGAGCGCGTAAGCGAAGCGCGTGCCCTCGGCGAGGCGCCGGGCCGCGCTCATCGCGGCGCGCACGCCCTCGCGGGCGGCGGCGACGAGGCCGGCGGTGACAGGGATGTCGGGCGGCAGCCCGGGCGGCGTCATCTCCTCGAGCACGACCGGCTCCTCGCCGACCCGCGCCAGCGCCTCCAGGTAACGGGGCTCGTGCAGGGCCCCGAGCGTTCGCTCGACCTCGGCGTCGCCGGCGTCCGCCTCGACCGCGCGCACCCCTGGATTGCGCAGCAGACCGTCGCGCAGCTCGGCCATGCGCCGGTTGTCGTCGACGCCGGCGAGGACGCGGCCGCCTTCGAGGATCCAGTGGGCGCCGTCCCCCGCGCCCTCACCGCCGCGCTGTTCGACCAGCAGCAGCTCGGATGCCATCAGAGCCGCCTCCGCATCCGCGGTCCAAGATGGACGAAGCCGTTGCCGAGGTAGAAGCCTTCGGTCGCGCGCAGGTTGGGGAAGTCCTCGCGCGGCAGCCCGACCTCGACCCGTTTCGCCCCTTCGGACTTGGCCAGCTCGAAGAAGGCGGCGAGCAGGTCGCGTCCGATCTCCTTGCTGCGCCAATCGGGGTGGACCCAGAGGTCCTGGATCGTGCCGTAGCTCCCCGCCACGTGGACCGCGAACTGCCAGCTCGCGGCGAGCACGCCGACGACGCCCTCGCCCTCGACCGCGGCGACCAGCAGCGCGCCCAGCTCGCGGTCGGCCGCAAGCTCCGAGACGGCGCGCTCCAGCTCGGCCGCGGGCGGTCCCTCGCCGCCGAGCTCGACCAGCAGCTCGGCGACCCCGGCGGCGGCCGCCGCCACGTCCTCGCCGGTCGCCCGGCGCACCGTGGCGCCCGGCGTCGCCACGCGTGCCGCGTCCGGCTCTCCGCTCACGCCGTTGCCTCCGCGCGGGCGGGCTCGAGCTCGACGCTCCAGGCGTCGTGCGAGTCGCTGCCCGTGACGGTGCGCGCGATCGCCGCCATCGGCGCCCGCGCCTTGAGCAGGATCTCCTCGAACTCCTCCTCGGGGTCGGACTGCATGACGATCGCGCCCCCCGCCCCGATCGTCGTCCGCCCCGGCCGCAGCACGATCGTGCGAATCACGATGCTGAGGTCCATCGCGCCGTCGAGGCCGAAGTAGCCGATCGCGCCCGAGTAGACGCCGCGCGCCTCGGCCTCGATGTCGTCGATGATCTCCATCGTGCGCTGCTTCGGCGCCCCGGTCATCGAGCCGCCCGGGAAGCAGGCGCGGGCGCATTCGGCCGCCGTGCGGTCCGCGGCCAGCCTGCCCTCGATCGTCGAGATCAGCTGGTGCACGGTCGCGTAGTCCTCGACGACCATCAGCTCGGGGACGGCGACGCTGCCGACCTCGCAGACGATGCCGAGGTCGTTGCGCAGCAGGTCGACGATCATCAGGTGCTCGGCGTAGGTCTTTTCGTCGTCGGTGAGGACCGCCTTCAGCTCGGCGTCCCGCTCCGGGTCCGCCGAGCGCGGGGTCGTGCCCTTGATCGGGCGCGCCTCGACCCGGCGCTCGCGATCGACCGAGAGGAAGCGCTCCGGCGAGGAGCTGACCACGGCGACGTCGCCGAGCTTCAGGTAGGCCGCGAACGGCGCCGGGTTGGCCCGGCGCAGGTTGCGGTAGAGGTCGAAGGGCTCGGGTTCGGCGTCGGTGGAAAACTGGTCGGTGAGGCAGACCTCGTAGGACTCGCCAGCCGCCAGTTCGGCCTGGCTGCGGGCGATGTCGGCGAGGTACTGCTCGCGACCGCGGCCGCAGTCGAAGCGCACGCGGTCGGCGCTCGGCTCGCCGAAGGCAGGGTCGGCAGCCGAGGGCACCGGCGGCGGGTCGGCAAGCAGCTCGCTCACCGTCGCCTCGGCCTCGTCGAGCCAACGCTCGGCCTCCACGCCGTCCTCCTCGCCACGGGCGAGGGCGATCAGGTGGGTGCGGCCGTGGACGTGGTCGACGGCGACGAGGCGGTTGGAGAGCATCATCGTCGCGTCGGGGACGTCGGAGCGATGCGCGTTCGGCGAGCCACAGTCGTCCTTCAGCTCGTAGCCGAGATAGCCGACGAAGCCGCCGATCAGGTCGGGGACCGGCCCCCCCGGCGTCGGCTGCCCGCGCTTGGCGATCTCGCGGTCGAGCACGTCGAAGATCGAGCCGCGCTCCTCCGCCGTGCCGGCGGCGCCGTGGACCTTCACCGCCCCGGAGCCGACCTCGTACTCGAGCACGCAGCGGTCCACGCCGGCGCTGGTGCCGAGGTAGGAGGTCTGGGCGAGCCGGGTCGGCGCGTCGGCGCTGTCGAGCCAGAAGGCGTGCTCCTCGGCGCCGAAGAGCCGTTCGAAGAGCGCCTCGGTCGAGGGTTCGCCGGGGAGCGTGCGGATGCGCAGCTCGGTGTCCGACTCGGCCGGGCGCCGGGCCACGCCGTCGCCGCCGCGGTGCGGGGCGGCTGGTCGGCGGCCGCTCGGCGGCCGGGCCGGCTTACGCCGCTCGGCCAGCGCGTAGAAGTTGCGCACCAGCGTCGCCCCGTGCGCCGTCGCCACCGACTCGGGGTGGAACTGGACCCCCCACATCGGCCGCCGACGGTGTTCGATCCCCATCACGACGCCGTCGTCGGCCCAGGCGCAGACGTTGCCGTCGGGCCCCATGCCGGTGATCGCCAGCGAGTGGTAGCGGACGACCGAGAAGCCCTGCGGGATGCCCTCGAAGAGGCCGCTGCCTTCGTGGAAGATCTGGCTGAGGCGGCCATGCATCGCCTCCGGCGCGCTGGTCACCTCGCCGTCGAGCGCCTTGCCCAGGCCCTGGTGGCCGAGGCAGATGCCGAGCACGGGGATCTTGCTTTCGCGCAGGATGTCGTCGCAGACGCAGAAGTCGTGCCAGCGCCGCGGCGTGCCCGGCCCCGGCGAGAGGACGATCGCGTCGAAGTCCCAGCGCGAGAGCGCCCGCCAGGAGACGGCGTCGTTGTCGACCACGATCGGCTCCTCGCCGGCGACCCCGGCGAGCAGGTGGAAGACGTTGTAGGTGTAGGAGTCGTGGTTGTCGACCAACAGGGTCCTCATCGTGTTGCCTCCAATCCGAGGGCTCGCGCGGTGCTCTCAAGCACGGCTTGGGTTACGCGCTCGACGTGGGGATCGCGCTGGCGCTCGAGCTGCCAGCGCGAGAGGTGCGAGGCGAAGCGCGCCATCCGCATCACGTCGAGCTTCTCCACGGCCTGGCGCAGGTGCCGTCCGTACATCTCCGACTGGACGACGGCAAAGCGGTACTCGGGGTCGCGGGCGAGCTCCTCGCGAGGCCTGCCGCCGTTCGCGCGCGCCTCGTCGCGGGTCTGCGCCCGCGCCAGGTCCCAACCGAGGCTGTGCTCGGGCTCGAGCAGCTTCTCGGGCTCGAAGTCGACCCGCTTGCCGGTCGGGTGCATGAGGAAGAAGCCGAGCGCGACCTGCGGCGCGATCCGCTCCGGCGAGGGGTGGCGGCGCAGCACCTCGGCGCGTTCGGGCGCCCCCTCCAGCTCGGCGTCGATCCACTCCGCCAGGTCGTCGATCAGCAGCGCGTCTTTCTTGCTCGAGGCGATCGTCTGACGCTCCTTGGAGACCATCTCGTGGAAGACGTCGTGCTTGGGGTGGATCGTGCCGTTGCCGCCGCCGACCTCGGCCAGCTCGGCCATCAGCTTGCGCCGGCAGGTGACGTGGGCAACCCACTCGGCGCCGCAGATCTGGATCGAGGTCATCTCCTCGTCGAGGCCGGGCGCGGCGGTCCAGTAGGCGAGCGCCCGCATGTGCTGGGTCGGCAGCCCGTCGGCGCGCAGCAGCGCCATCTCGTCGAGCTCCTCGCGCCCGGTGCGGTAGAGGACGGCGCCGTCGGGGCAGCGCTGCAGCAGCTCCTCGCGCAGGCCCAGCTCGGCCAGCTCGTCGACCTCGGGCAGGAAGTCGGACTCGAAGAAGACCCGGTCGAAGGCGATGCCGAGCCGGGCCAGGGTCTTGCGCTGGCCGGAGATCACCCAGGCCCGCGTCTTCGACCAGAGCTCGATCGCCTGCTGGTCGCCGTCGAGGACGCGCTGCAGGAGCCGGTCGGCGCTGTCGCCCCGCAGGTCGAGCTCGCGGGCGAGCGAGTCCTCGGGATCGCCCTCGCCTCCGGCGCCATTGCGCCGGCCCGACTTGACGTAGTCGGCGTAGCAGTAGCCGACGAAGTGGTCGCTCTTCTGGCCGCCTTCGGGCCAGGCCTCGGCGTGGCGGCCGCTCCGCAGGACGCCTGCCATCGCCTCGCCCATGCTGCGACCGACGTCGCAGATGATGCTGCGCCGCTCCACCCTGCCTCCCGCCTCTTCGAAGGCACCGCCGAGCGCGTTACCCAGGGCAAGGTTGCGCAGGTGGCCGATGTGCAACGCCTTGGTCGAGTTCGCGTCCCAGAAGTTGAGCGCGAAGCGCCGGCCGGCGGCGATCTCCGGATGGGCGCCGTGCCCCTCTGCCGCCTCGAGCGCCGCCCCGGTCCGCTCGACCCAGCCGCTGTCGAGGCGGGCGACCACCTGCCTGTCGCCGCGGTCGACCTCGGTCACCCAGGGCTCCGCCGCGAAGCGATCGAGGTCAGCGAGGGATTCCGGGTCCTCCTCCCACCCGCGCACGCGGGGCACCAGCATCAAATCGAAGCCGTCCTCGGGCTGGTAGGGAGCGCGCGGCGCCCAGCGGGCCCGAGCCCCCTGCTCGGCCGCGATGTCGTCGAAGTAGTCGAAGAGACTGATTGCCATAGCTCGTTCCGTTGGACGTTTTCCGACGGCGATGCACCAGCCGGGGCTCGAACCCGGATCTCCGGCTTTTAAGGCCGGCCCTTTCACCGATTAAGGCACTGGTGCCCTATGTGTTGGGGCCCTCTCCCTTTGGGCCCGCCTCCCTTTGACTGCTCGAAAATTCCTGGGCATCCTACCAGCTAGGCGCGTACCGAAGGAAGTACATTTTTGCGCCGTCGCGCTTCGCCAGCTCCCGGAACGGTGCGAGCCCTACGGCTCTCGGGGGCCCGGGAGCGTTCAGGCCCTGCTCGCCGGCGAGGCCACCGGCCAGGCCCAGACCTCCTGAAGGAAGGAGGTCAGCTCGCGGGTGAGGCGCCGGGGCCGCAGGCGCCACTCGAGGATCGAGCTGGCCTCGACCAGACGGCCGTTGGGCAGCTCCTCGGCGAGCATCCCCGAGTCGCTGAAGGGGTGCAGCGGGTCGCGCGGGTGGCCGACGATCAGCGCCGGCTGGACGATCCCGAGCCGCTCCTCGCGGTGCGGCGCCGTCTCCCCCAGCAGCAGGCCCTCGAGCACGGCGCCCGACGGGCCGGGGCGCTGTCGCACCCAGTCCAGGCCGAGGTCGACGACGTGAAAGCTTCGCGGGATCGCCGAGGTCAGCAGAGAGAGCGCCTCGAAGGCGGGGCGGGCGAGCCGCAGCCCGAGCAGCAGCGGCGCGAAGGTCGCGGCGACGCCTGGCAGGGCGTTGTCGAGGACTGGCATCTCGACGAAGAGGGCGCGGACGCGCTCGGGGTCGCGGACGGCCAGCTCCAGGGCGACGTTGGCGCCGAGCGAGGTGCCGCCGACGACCGCGGCCGTCTCACCGAGATGGTCGAGCAGCGCCGCCACCTGACGGGCGAAGCGCGGCATCGAGTAGAGGCGCAGGTCCTCGGGCCGGTCCGAGCGCCCGTGGCCGAGCAGGTCGACGCAGACGACCCGGTTGCCCTGCTCCGCCAGCTCCCTCGCCAGCGGCTCGAACATGCGCCGGTTCATCAGCAGCCCGTGGACGAGGACGAGCAGCCGCTCCCCCTCGCCGTAGGCGTCGTACTCGATTCTGTGGCCTTCGTAGGCGAGTTCGCCCATCACGCCTCACGCGAGCGCAAGCTTGGTGTCAGCCAACCTTGACGGTGAGGCTGCCGCGTGCCTCCGCCGGCCGCAGCGGGCTCGGGCGTTTCGTTTCGACGGGTCCATGTAGCAGGTGAAGCGGCACGATGGCCATCTTACGCCTTCGATGCGAGGTCGATGAGCCAAAGAACAACCTCTACGGTCAGCAGGAAAGTCTTTGTCTGCGTCGACCATCAGCGAACCATTGCACGCCGGCCGGCGGGAAGAACAGGCACGGTGCGTACGAGCAAGGGCCGCCGGGGGGCGGCCCTTGTCAGGTGCTTGGAAGCGAACGCGGGAACGACGGCCGGGTGGGACAAAGCCCGGCCTCCCTTTGCTCGCCGGTGCCCGGGTTGGATTCCGCCGGGCTGCCGAACCAAAGTGCGGCGCCTAGCGGCCCTGCACCTCCAGTGTCCCCTGCGGCATGTGACTCAAAGTAGGACCACCTCCTTTCTCTGGTGATCCGATTGAAGCAAATCGCGCCGTCGCCTACTCGCCGGCCTTTTCGCCGTTGGGGTGCAGCGGGTACCAGGAGGCGCCGAAGGACTTGACGTCGGTGCCGTTGGCTTCCCCAGGCTTGGCGTCGGCCGTGTAGGTGTAGAGCGGCCAGCCCGCGTAGGTGACCTGAACCGTGCCGTCGCTGCGTTTCGTCGTCCCCAGCCTCGCGGCCATGGCGCCGCCGCTTGCCTTCGGCGAACCGCCCGTCGTCAGCGGCGGCCAGGCGCTGGCGCAGGCGCCATAGCAGGCCGATTCCCCGCCTTTGTCCTTCTTGAAGTAGTAGAGCGTGAAGCCCTTCGAGTCGACGAGCGCCACGCCCACTTCACCGCCCAGGTTCGAGACCGAGATCATCGTGGCCGGTTCGGATTCCACGGTGCTCGCCTGCTTGCTCGCCGCCGACGTGGTTTCGCCGCCCCCGTAGGCACCGCCTCCGCCGCTGCTGGAGCTGTCGGAGCTTCCTCCACAGCCGGCGGCGATCGCGGCCATGGCGAGAGCCAGCACCGCTATCGAGAGATGGATTCTGCTCACGTGTCCTCCTCGGGTCTGAGCCGGGACCGCCCGGCCGTTTGGCCTGGTCTACGGAGGAGCGCGACGCTCAGTTCACCCGGCCGGGCCACCAGGCGCGCTCGCCGCACAGCCACGTGACGGCAGGGATCATCAGGGCGCGGACGACGAAGGTGTCGAGGAGGATGCCGATCGCGACGGTGGCGCCGATCTGGACCAGCTCCTCGAGCGGCAGCAGGGTGAGCGTTGCGAAGGTGCCGGCGAGGATCACGCCGGCGCCGGTGATCACGCCGCCGGTGCTCTCCAGCGCGGCGAGTACCCCGTCGCGGGCGCCGAGCCGCGCCGCCTCCTCGCGGGCGCGCGTCATCAGGAAGATGTTGTAGTCGACGCCGAGCGCGACGAGGAAGATGAAGGCGAGCAGGACGAGGTCGAAGGTGAGGCCGCCGGAGTCGAAGACCGTGGCGAAGGCGAAGGTGACGAGGCCGAGGGTGGCGGCGAAGGAGGCGACGACGGTCGCGATCAGGTAGGCCGGGGCGACGAGGGCGCGCAGGACGGCGACGAGGATCAGGGCGACGACGATCAGCACGGTGGGCACGATCAGCTTGGTGTCACGCGAGTTGGTCCGCTCGACGTCATAGTTCTCGGCCGGGACGCCGCCGACCAGGGCGCTCGGCGCCACCTCGCTCAGCTTCTCGCGGATTTCCCCGACCTCGTCCGCCGCGTGCGAGGAGTACGGATCGCCACGCGGGACGATCGCGATCGCGGCCTCGTCGGAGACGCCCGAGGGCGGCACCGGCACCGCCAGCTTGACCGCGCTCAGCGTCTCCAGCCGCCCGATCGCCAGCTCGAGCTGGTCGTCTTTGACCACCGCGGTCAGCGGCGAGCCGATCCCGGGCGGGAAGTGCGCGGCGAGCACCTCGTTGCCTCGGCCGGATTCGGTCGAGCGCGTTTCGCCCTGGCCGAAGCCGAGCGTGCCGTGATGGACGAGGTTGCCGAGGGCGAGGACGAGTAGGCCGGCTGAGACGGCGGCGACGATCGTCCGCGGGCGGCGGCCGACGAGAGCGGCGACGCGCGCCCAGCGCGCCCCCCTCTCCCCCGGCTCGGCGGCGTGTCCCGGCCAGAAGGCATGGCGGCCGAGGATCGCGAGCAGAGCCGGCAGCAGCGTTAGCGCGGCGGCGAGCATGGTCGCGATCCCGATCGCCAGGATCGGGCCGAGCCAGTGGGTCGACTCGAGGTCGGCGAGCAGCAGGACGAGCATCGCCGCGATCACGGTGCCCGCCGAGGCCCCGATCGGCCGCAGGCTCTCGGCGCCCGCGGCGCGCAGCGCGGTCTCCGTCTCGACTCCGCGCCCGAGCTCCTCGCGGTAGCGGTGGATCAGCAGCAGCGAGTAGTCGGTGCCGGCGCCGAAGATCAGCACCAGGAGCAGCATCGTCCCCTCGGCGTTGACGACGATCGCCCCCGCCTCGATCAGCACGTAGGCAAGCCCGATCGCGATCAGGTAGGCGACGCCGACGGCGAGCAGCGGCAGCAGGGCGAGGACCGGGGCGCGGTAGACGAGCAAGAGCAGGACGAGGACGAGGCCGAGCGTGGCGATTAGCAGCGTCCGCGCCGCGTCGTCGGCGACGTGCTCGAGGTCGGCGGCGGTTCCACCCGGGCCGGTGACGTAGGAACGCAGGCCGGGCCGGCCGTGGCTCGCCAGGTAGGCGCGGATCTTGGCGACGCCGTCGACGATCGCGCTGCGCTCGCCGGCGTCGATGCCCAGTCCGACCAGGGCCGCTTCGCCGTCGCGGGAGACCGGGCCGACGCCGTGGGCGATGCGGGCGACGTCGCCGAGCGGCCCCCTCGCCGCGCCGGAGAAGGGCGCGAAGACCGGCGTCGCGCCGGCGAGGCCGAGCCCTTCGAGGCCTTCGCCGAGCTTGCCGATCGCGTCGAGGTCGGCGCCCGTCAACCCCCCGGGTCGGTCGAAGACGACCAGCACCGGCACGTCGTCGCCGCCCTTGAAGTTGCGCTGCAGCGCGTCGAGCGCCCGCGTCGACTGCGCGTCGGCGGGCAGGAAGCTGCTCTGCCCGGCGGCGGTGACGTCGCCGATGTGCATCCGCGCCAGCAGGCCCGCAAGCGCGAGCGCGAGCCAGACGCCGACCGTCACCCAGCGTCCGCGTGGACCGGTGAGGGCCGAGACGAGACCGGGGACACGCACGTCGGGCAGCCTAGCCCTGCCCCAGGCGTCGCCGGGTATTGACGAAATCTAAGCCATACGTCAATAGGCTGAGACACCTGGCCGTGCTGTTAAGCCCGCCGTTAGCAACGCGAGCTCTTTCGAAACCCCCCTTTGATTACTGCTCCCACCTGATGTAGCTATTAACGTAAATAGGGGTTTGCTATAACAGTCTGAATGAGGACAGAAGGCAAGCTCAAAGATCGTGCGGGTCGCTTCATTGCCCAGCCAGAGGGCTACCAGGCCTTCGTCCCGAATCCCCTTCCCCCGCAGCCAAAACTTGTGCTGGACGCCGCCCTCTTGAGACTGCTCGAGGATGCCGTCGCCGAGCTGGGCCGCCTCGACGGCGTCGCCAAGGTCATTCCGGACCCGGATTTCTTCGTCGGGATGTACGTTCGCAGGGAGGCGGTGCTGAGCTCGCAAATCGAGGGAACACAGAGCACGCTGGAGGATCTGCTCGAGCGGGAACTGGAGAGCGACGAGAGCGTGCCCTTTTCCGACGTGCTCGATCTCGTCAACTACGTGCAGGCGATGAACTTCGGCCTGGAGCGAATCAAGACCCTGCCCCTCTCGCTCCGCTTGATCCGCGAAATCCACGGGGAGCTGCTCCGAGACGGTCGTGGCTCGAAGGCTACGCCCGGCGAATTCCGGCAATCGCAGAACTGGATCGGGCCCCCCGGAGCAACCCTGCGGCAGGCGACCTTCGTCCCGCCTCCCGTTTCGGAGATGAAGGCGGCCCTTCACAGCTTCGAGAAGTTCCTCCACGAAGACGGCGGCTATCCAACCTTGATCGAGGTTGGGCTCGCCCACGCGCAGTTCGAGACGATCCATCCGTTCCTCGATGGCAACGGCCGGGTCGGCCGACTGCTGAACACGTTCCTCCTCGTCCATCGCGGCATGCTCCGGCAACCGCTGCTCTATCTGAGTCACTTCTTCAAGCTCCATCGCACCGAGTACTACGACCGCCTCATGGCGGTGCGGCTGAATGGCGACTGGGAGGGATGGATCGGCTTCTTTCTCAGCGGCGTCGTCCAAACCGCCCGAGAAGCCACGGAGACCGCCGAGAGACTCCTCGAGCTTCGAGAAGCCCATCGCGGCATGATCATCGAGCGGAATCTCGGCCAGAACGGGCTGATGCTGCTGTCTCACCTGTTCCGGCGGCCCCTGGTCAACATAAACCTCGTCGCCTCCCTGCTCGAGACGACCTTCCCGACGGCCAGCCGCCTCGTCTCCAGCTTCGAGGAGATGGGCTTCCTGCGTGAGATCACCGGACAGAAGCGGTCCCGGATGTTCCGCTACGAGCCCTATCTGCTCCTCTTCGACGACACCACGGCAACTCGCGCCGAGGAAACGGCGCCAGAGTCGTCGCCGGACGTAACCGAAGCTCGAGCCTAGGCTCGGTGGCTACAGGCCCAGGGTCTTGGCGATGATTTCGCGCTGGATCTCGCTGGTGCCGCCGTAGATGGTCGAGACCAGGGTAGTGCGCACGTAGCGCTCCATGTCGTACTCGGTGGCATAGCCGTAGCCGCCCATCATCTGCATGCCTTCGAGCGAGATCTTCTTCGCGGTTTCGGTCACCTTCAACTTCGCCATCGAGGCCTCGCGCGGGAAGAGCGCGGTGGGATCGGCGTCGACGCGGGCGGCGACGTCGTAGGTGAGCAGGCGGCTGCACTCGAGCTCGGTCGCCAGGTCGGCGATCCGGTGGCCGATCGTCTGGAAGCTGCCGATCGGGCGGCCGAACTGCTTGCGCTCCTTGACGTAGGCGAGGACGTCGTCCATCGCCCGGCGGGCGATGCCGAGCGACTGCGCGGCGATGATCAGCCGCTCGACGTTGAGGCCGGCCATCAGCTGCATCCAGGCCCTGCCTTCCTCGCCGAGCAGGTTCTCGGCGGGGACGTGGCAGTCGTCGAAGAAGACGTCGTTGACGATCCGCCCGCCCATCGTCTCGATGCCGCGGATCTCGACCCCCTCGGCGCCTTTCGGGATGCTGATCATGCTCAGGCCCTCGTGCTTGGAGCCGCTGTCGTCGGTGCGGCAGACGAGCAGGATGTGGTCGGCGACGTGGGCCTCGGAGATCCAGGTCTTCTGGCCGTTGATCGTGTAGCCGCCGTTCTCGCGCACCGCCTTGCAGCGCAGGGCGCCGACGTCGGAGCCGGCCTCGGGCTCGGACATCGCGATCGCCTCGACCGCGCCCTTGACGATGCCGCCGAGGATCTCGGCCTTCTGCTCGTCGGTGCCGAAGCGCTCGTAGGCGCCGGCGGTGATCGCGGTGACCGGGAAGCCGCCGATCGGGATCTGCCCGTAGGCCATCTCCTCGAGGAAGAGGCAGAGGTCGACCATGCCGCCCCCTGTGCCCCCGTACTCCTCGGCGACCGCGATGCCGAGCCAGCCGAGATCGGCGATCTTCGAATACAGCTCCGGGTTGTGGACCTCCTGCCCGCCCTGGGTCAGCGCGTCGCGCTGCTCGCGCGTCCCGCACTCGCGCTGGGCGAAGTCGCGGATCGCCTCCGCGAACGCCTCCTGCTCGCTGGTGAACGTAACCGGCATCTCAGCTCCCTTGTCTAGGGACGCGCCGGTAGTTGAGTACCCATAGGGACCTCTAACGACCGGCGCGTCATTCTCAGGCGGTGGCGAGGGCGGCGCCCCGCGCGGCGTAGGTCTCGCCGCGCTCGGCCAGCTCGACCAGGGACTCGGGCGGCTCGAAGCGCTCGCCGTACTTCGCGGCCAGCTCGCGGGCCCGGGCGACGAAGCCGGCCGGGCCGCCCTCGTAGCCGTCGACGTACTGGAGCACGCCGCCGGTCCAGGCCGGGAAGCCGATCCCGAAGATCGAGCCGATGTTGGCGTCGGCGACCGACTCGATCACGCCCTCGTCCATGCACTTCACGGTCTCGAGCGACTCGGCGAACATCATCCGCTCCTCGAGGTCGCGCAGCGAGATCGAGGCCGGGTCCTCGACCGGCGGGAACGCCTCCGGCAGGCCCTTCCAGAGCCCGACGCGCTTGCCCTCCTCGTCGTACTCGTAGAACCCCTTGCCGGCGAGACGGCCGCCGCGGTCGAACTCGTCGAGCATGCGGTCGATCACCGTGGTCGAGGGATGGTCGGCCCAGGCGTTGCCCTCGGCTTCCATCGCGTCCTGGTAGGCCTTGCGAATCTTGCGCATCAGGTTGAGGTTGAGCTCGTCGGAGAGCTGCAGCACCGGAGCCGGGTAACCGGCCTGCGAGGAGGCCTGCTCGATCGTCGGCGCCGGCACGCCCTCGGTCAGCATCGCGATCCCCTCGTTGATGAAGGTGCCGATCACGCGCGAGGTGTAGAAGCCGCGCGAGTCGTTGACCACGATCGGGGTCTTGCGGATCTTCTTGGCGACGTCGAGAGCGCGGTAGACCGTCTCCTCGCTCGTCTGCTCGCCCTTGATGATCTCCAGCAGCGGCATCTTGTCGACCGGGCTGAAGAAGTGCAGCCCGATGAAGTCGGCCGGCCGGCTGACCCCCTCGGCGAGGCCGGTGATCGGCAGCGTCGACGTGTTGGAGCCGAGCAGCGCGCCCTCGGCGAGGTGCGGCTCGATCTCGGCGAAGACCTGCGCCTTCACCTTCGGGTCCTCGAAGACGGCCTCGATCACGATGTCGGCGCCGGCGGCGTCCGCCGGGTCGGCCGTCGGCACGATCCGGGCCAGCAGCTCGGCGCCCTGCTCCTCGCTCATCCGGCCGCGCGAGACGGCCTTCTCGACCAGCCCCCGCGAGTAGCCCTTGCCGCGTTCGGCGGCGGCGAGGTCGACGTCCTTGAGCACGACCTCGATCCCGGCCTTGGCGCTGACGTAGGCGATCGCGGCGCCCATCATCCCGGCGCCGAGCACGACCATCTTGGTCGGCTCGAAGGTCTCGATGTCATCGGGCCGGTTGCGGGCGCCGTTGACCTCCTGCAGGTCGAAGAAGAAGGCCTGGATCATGTTCTTCGCGACCTGGCCGGTGGCGAGGTCGACGAAGTAGCGGCCCTCGATTTCGATCGCGTTGTCGAAGTCGACCTGGGCGCCCTCGACCGCCGCCGCCATGATGTGGTGCGGGGCCGGGTAGTTGGCGCCCTTCAGCTGCTTGCGCAGGTTGGAGGGGAAGGCCGGCAGGGTCTGAGCCAGCTTCGGGTTGGACGGGGTGCCGCCCGGCATCTTGTAGCCGGGGGCATCCCAGGGCTGGACCGCCTCGGGGTTGGCCTCGATCCAGGCCTTGGCCGCCGGGACCAGGTCGTCCACGCTCGGCACGACCTCGTCGACGAGGCCCATCTCCAGCGCCTTGTCGGGCCGCAGTTCCTTGCCCTGCAGCAGCAGCTTCATCAGCGCGTCGGCGATGCCGAACATACGGACGGAGCGGACGATGCCGCCGCCGCCCGGCAGCAGGCCGAGCTTGACCTCGGGGAAGCCGAGCTTGACCTTGGGGTCGTCGACGGCGATCCGGCAGTGGGTCGCGAGGCAGATCTCGAGGCCGCCGCCGAGGGCGGCGCCGTTGATCGCGGCGACGACCGGGACGCCGAGCGTCTCCAGGCGGCGCAGCTGGCCCTTGACGACCTTGAGCCCCTCGGCCAGTTCGGCCGCGTTCTCGGGCCGCACCCGCTTGAGGTCGTTGAGGTCGCCGCCGGCGAAGAAGGTCTTCTTCGCCGAGGTGAGGACGACGCCCTTGATCTCGTCCTTCTCGGCCTCGAGCCGGTCCACGGTCGCCCCCATCGAGGCGACGTAGGCGGCGTTCATCGTGTTGGCCGACTGGCTCGGGTCGTCGAGCGTGAGGACGACGATGCCGTCCTCGCCGCGCTCGTAGCGGATCGTGGTGCTCTCAGTCATCTAGATCGCCTCCACGACGGTCGCGATTCCCATGCCGCCCCCGACGCAGAGCGTCGCCAGTCCGTAGCGGCCGCCGGTGCGGTGCAGCTCCTCGACCAGCGTGCCGAGGATCATGCCGCCGGTCGCGCCGAGGGGGTGGCCCATCGCGATCGCGCCGCCGTTGACGTTGACCTTCTCCATGTCGAGGCCCATGTCCTTGACGAAGCGCAGGACGACCGCGGC
>Ga0207677_10000282_pt1 | contig 38022 bp, 56 predicted proteins | sample KBSMisM42_FD_184311 | JGI IMG/M metagenome (GOLD analysis project Ga0207677, IMG submission 184311) | Miscanthus rhizosphere microbial communities from Kellogg Biological Station, Michigan, USA - KBS Miscanthus M4-2 (SPAdes) (version 2) | ecosystem: Host-associated > Plants > Roots >...
AGATTTGCAAGTTAACTATGGGTATCGTTAAACATTTGAACAATACAAAGAAGAAAGTAAGAAGATATAACCTAGAACTTACAGAAGGTGGTCAAAAACCCCCTAGAAAATATGAAACTATATCAAGAGTCAGATTTACACCAATGGCGGTTCTGTGACCACTAACAATTCAAATTTCGGACCTCCCTTTGGAACCGACTTTATCCCGAATCTGCAATATATCTCGAATATAACTCAAGCGTCTTCTGCTGTTGTTACTTTTACCACCGACCATAATTTTACTCTCTGGGAGTGGATCAGTTTCCGTGTTCCCCCTCCTAACGGCATGATCCAGTTGAATAACAAGAAAGCTTTAATTATTTCCTTAACATCTGACACAGTAACAATAGCAGTAGACAGTTTGAATTTCTATCCGTTTATATATGTACAAGATCCGCAAACGCCTTGCGTTGCCGTACCTGCGGGATCTGGCATCATTGCCGGGCAGGCCATGACAACATTAGAAGATGCATTTGATAACCAACCGATAATATGACGACATTTGTACCAACATTTCCTCTTTATCCAACGTTAGCAAATGCCGTCACTAAGACGCGTAAATTGACGGGTTCAAGCAATGCCTTTCAGGTAACAGATTCGTATATTGTGCAGCAGATGCACAGTTTCTATAGCTATGATCTGCCAGCAAAGTTCAGATCTTTGAAGCTCAAGGATATCTATACTTTCACGACTAATGTTGGCCAAGACGTTTATCCCTTCAATAGCGAACTCTATATTACTGTAAATCAGCCATGTTATTGCTCTAAAAGAGAGATAAAGTTATTCACTGATCCATGGAATTTCTACGGAGTAAATTTCAACTGGCAGCAGCCAACTAATTTTGCAACAGGCAATGGATCGACAGGTCCATATACAGGCTTTACTATAGCAGCGCCTTTAATTGCCAGCGTAAACAATGATCCTGGCGCCCTAACAACCGACAGTTTTGGCTTGCAAAGAGGATCTAATCTTTATTTTCCTCAGAGCCGAGTTCAGAATATACTCATCACAGCGAATGTAATCGGCACGAATGGCGTAGGCATGACGCAGAATGTTACAGATGATGGCCGAGGAAATCTTATCCAAATCTTTGAGACAGCAAATACAACGAATCAAGAATATGGTTGGACTTACTATAGACAATATGCTTCTTCAACGCCAACAGTTCCAGGTAATGCGACGATAAATTACCAAACAGGCGAGATAGTAGGCTTGACATTTGCACAGGCAATTCCGGCAGGGACACCAATACAAATTCAATACAATCCGAAGCAGTTTTCTATTCCTCTTGCGATCATGTTCTATCAGAACCAATTTACCCTAGCCCCAACCCCCAATGCGGGCTACACTATAGAGCTTACAGCATATCGTCAGCCTATTCAGGCATTATTGGCCGCTGACATGACTGGAAACCCGGAATTATCCGAATGGTGGGAAATACTATCCGTAGGTGCTGCAAAGAAGATATTTGAAGAAAGACTTGATACCGATGGTGTTATGCTTATCGACAAAATGCTGAGAGAGCGTTACGATGTAATAGAAACAAGAACCTATGCACAGATAGGTCAGCAACGTATTAATACACTTTACACGGATCAATTGACATACAACTATGGCTCAAACGGCATGACATCAAGTTTTGGTTTAATATGAAAAAGAATCCTGCGATTAAGAAAAAGAAACTTGTCACGCCTCCTGCCAAGCCAGTGAAAATGGGCATGAAGGCATATTTTAAAAGTAATTCAACAACTTGAGGTCTTATGGTCGTCATAAAAGGGAAAGAAAAAATACTAAATAAACCTCTTTCGGCTGCCAAGGCGCAAATGAGTGAGAAGTCAAAGCGCAAACTTCGCAGACCTCAAGATAATCAACCAATACCAACCGTAGCAGTTTAAGGTGCAATAATGTCAATACCAGCATTTACTCAAGGTTATCCACCCGATGGTTCATCTTTAGGACAAACGAAGTCTGTTATTAGAGACAATTTAGACGGAACTTTTTTGACCTTAGGCGTAGACCATATTAACAACAATGGTCAACCGGGCTCACTGCCAGCAGGTTACCATAATGCGATTCACATGGTAAATAGAACAGAGCCAGCTACTGTCGCGGCAACTGGTGAGTTATGGTGCACTAAAGCAAATGATGGATATGCAGACGATACACTTTTCTTTCAGAAAACTGGTGGTGGATTAAAGACGCAACTAAGTCGCAATATTGCTCCATCTGCTACAGCAAATGGCTATACATTTTTACCTGGTGGGTTAATATTACAATGGGGAAGCAGCACGGCCGTACAAAGTTCCGCAACAAACGTCATAACATTTCCAATAGCATTTACTGTAAATGTATTTTCCGTTCAGGCAACAGTAGTAACAGATGACAATTCAACAATCAGATTTAGTTTATTGAATGCTGCAACACTAACAAATTTTACTACTACTCAAACAAATTCCTCACATTTCACAAGACTTTATTGGTTAGCTATAGGAAACTAAATGACTGGTTTTCAACAAGTCTTAATTGGTGGATATCCTACGGGCGGTCTTACACAAGACAGAAAACCGGCATTTCTTGCCAATGAAGCATTCTCAGATTTACAAAATGCCTATGTCTGGCGCGAAAGGACAAAGAAGCGCGATGGTGAAGTCCCCATGGGAAGATTTCGACGCGTATTAAGCGCCTATTCTTTGGGCCCAAGCCAAGCATCCGTCTGGAACTTTAATATCTTAACAGTAACTGGTTATGTTTTAACGGCTGATAATGCTAATCCTGGAGAAGTTACAACTAAATACCCTCACCATCTATCAACTGGCGACACAGTTGTAATCACAGGTATTGTCGGAGCAACGGGTTATAATAATAAACTATTCACTATTATAGTTACTTCACCAACAAAGTTTACGGTAGGAGCAAATGCAGCTGCATTTGGAGCTTATGCCTCTGGCGGTCAGTGGATATCCAATAGAGCCTTGACAATAACCGGTTCTATTTTTGCTGCTAATAATGCTAATCCTGGGCAAATAACAACAACATACCCACATAATCTAGCCAATGGAGATAAAGTATTAATTACTGGCGTCAATGGAGCAACTGGTTATAATAATACACTTAGCACACTTTATACCATAACCGTTACAGGGATAAACACTTTTACCGTTGGCGTTAATGCTGCTACTTTTGGTGTGTATACTTCCGGAGGAACATACGCAGCACAAAATACTATCACGCGAGCTGGCGTTGAACCATATGCTGCCATTCAGTGTGGGTCAGTTGTTTTTACTATTGGTGGAATAACATTCACGGATCAAGGCAATGGACTGCTAACATCAACGACGCCAGGAAATTCAGGCACTATCAATTACATTACTGGCGATGTATCGATAACGCATACCGCAGGTGTCGGCATTGCAACGACATTAGCATTTAATTATTTCCCTGCCTTACCTGTCATGGGAATTCTCAAGAGAGATGTTCCGACTATTGGCATAGATGCAACGGTTTATTTCGATACTGTCTATGCATATCAGTATATAAATGGATTCCAGGAATTATCTCCTGGCACTGTATGGACTGGATCGAATACCGATTTCTTTTGGGCGGCAAACTACCAAGGTGCAACACCTGATTTAAGGTACTTCTTTGTAACAAATAACAATATTACTTTGGGATCAGCAACTCCTTATGATCCAATAAGATATTACAATAATTCTGTTTGGACAGATCTACAGCCTTTGGTTACTGCCACTATTACTCTTTGGGAAGCTCTTATTGTTATTCCCTATTATGGACGTCTTTTGGCATTAAATACCTGGGAAGGAGCAACAGCAGGAGGAGTATCGGCAGCAACAAACTTCTTCTCAAGATGCCGTTTTAGCCAATTTGGTAACCCAGTTGGTACAAATTCATGGCGCCAAGATATTTTCGGTCTGGGTGGTTTTTTAGACGCCCCTACCAATGAAGCTATAATAAGTGCAGCCTTCTTTAGAAATACACTTATTGTTTTCTTTGAATACTCGACATGGCAACTTCGTTATATCGGTGAATATGGCCTACCGTTTATCTTCGAAAGAGTCTCATCTGACTTTGGCTCTGTAAGCACATATAGCCCAATTGTATTTGATCAGGGTGTTATGACTGTCAGCGATCGCGGTATTATACAGGCGGCAGCCAATGGCGTGAGCCGTCTTGACGAGCAAATACCCGAACAGGTTTTTAGCTTCCAGATACAAAATAGCGCGCCAAACTTTGTACATGGCATCAGGGATTTTGAGAAAGAACTTGTTTATTGGAATTATCTCGATGTATCAGCAAATGTGTCAACAACTCAGACTTATCCAAACACTGTTTTGTTATTCAATTACAAAAACAATACTTGGGCTAAATTCAGAGATACAATTACATGCTTTGGCCCATCGCAATTCCAGTTTGGCGTTACTTGGGATAGCTTGACTGTTTTCTGGGAAAGCACTATTTCCTGGGATAACGTCGATGATCAGCAATATGTTGATTATGTCTCAGCAGGTACTCAAGCAGGCTTTATTAACATATACCAAAATCCCGATGCTTCTACTCCAGAGCCAGATAACAACTTATACGCCCCTACCATGGCCATAACGGCCGTGGATTTCACAACCAATCCAAATTTAACTCAGATTACAATACCGAGCCATAATTTAGAAAATGGAGAAATAATTTATATTCAAAATGCCATATGGAGCGGCACAGATCCTGGCTTGAATAATAAAATCTACAGAGTGACAATTGCCCAGACTCCCGGGCCAAATCCAAATGTAATCACCTTGGAAACTTGGAACGAAGAATCGCAAAGTTATGATCCTGTGAATATTACTTCTACAGCAGTTTATCTTGGCTGCGGCATTGTAACGCTATTTCCAAAGATGAATATAGTAGGAAAAGACTTTAACCCATTCCAGGGTGCAGGAAAGCAATTTAAGCTTTCATTCATTGATTTCCAAATGGACGCAAATATTGAATCTCCATCGATTACCGCCGTTACTGTGCAATTATTTGTAAACTCTTATCTTGGAGAACAAGCAAACTTAATTGCTGCAAACCAAGAACTTATCAATTCCTCGCAAGGGTGTGGTTTCATAACCTTTGCAACACAAGCTAATCCTTGCAAAGTTACAAGCAAAGATCATAGCCTGATCACAGGAACAAGTATCTATATCGGCAATATCCCAACGAATAGCATGTCTCAATTGAATGGCGCTAACTATACAATCACTGTTGTTGATGCAAACAATTTCACTCTTAATAGTACCGATTCAACAGGCTTTACTGCCTTTGATCCTACAACAACAGGTATATGGAATAGTAAATATGCCTTAGGACAAACATATCAGGTTGGATCGGAATATGCTTGGTATCGCTTCTATAGCACCCAATTTGGCCAATATCTTCGCATAGGGATAACATATGACGACAGTCTCATGAATCAGCTATCTACCCACCAAACAGGCATGGAATTGAACGCCATGAACGTCTGGTTCCGCGAGGGAGGAAGGTTAATAAACTAATGACATTCTCAAGTGATCCGGCCCTTAATACCAACCAATTGCCCATATCTTTAGATGTAAATCCGGATGACAAGGAATTTAATTCCATCTTATTGCTTTATCTAAGACGGATAGCTAACGCAGTAAATACTAAGGAAAATGGTCTTTTTCTTCTTCAGGAGACGGCTCCATTTGAACAATGGTTTCAAAATGGCAATCCTCAACAGAATCGTAATGCTTATCGAGTTACCTTTGATTTGGTTGCTTTGAATTTGTTTTTAAATGCAGCAGCTACAATTCCCGCAGGAACGACAACTTTGACATTAACTGGTCCTCCTGCTTTACCGCCTTTTACCCAACCTCCAATAATTGATGGCTATCTTTATCCAGTGCAGGGTTTCGGTGGAGCTGTTGATACAACAGGTTTATCTTACTTTTTGAATGATCCTGATATTTTTGTGAGATATCAAGCCTCGACAAATACGATAATTATACAAAATAATTCAGGTAATGCACTCACATGGTGTGTTTGGGTCATGGAATATTTGAAAAATTGAGGTTTATATGCCTAGCGCAATGGATTGGTTATTTGGTTCATCTCCAAAATTACGTAAAAGAGCTACAGGAACAGCCCAACAACAGCAATTTGGTGGACAAGATCTTATTGCCATGCTGCAACAAATGATGGGTCAGGGTGGTGGTTTCCAGCAAGCAAATCAATATGATCAGAGTTTGCTTGGTCAAGGGCCGGAAGCTTTTAATCAATTCTCACAGCCTTATCTCCAACAATTCCAAGAACAAATATTACCCATGATAGGCGAACATTATGCAGGACGAGGTGCTTTATCTTCTAGTGCATTTGCTCAAAGTCTTGGAGGTGCAGGGGCTGGATTATCTTCACAATTAGCGCAACTTTTTTCACAACTTCAAGGTCAAGCAGCTGGAAGGCAACAGGGGCAATTCCAAAACCTTTCACAAATAGGTTTAGGCTATAGTCCATTTGCATATCACGAGAAACAAGGAACGCAAGGTTTTGTAGCACCATTCATTACTGCTTTAGCTCAAGGCGGGGCATTTAACGGAATTGGTAAAGGAAGTCCAATAGGCGCCCCAGGAGGATAATATATGGTACAATTTTTTAAAGGTTCAGCAGATCCAAGGGATGCAGCCTGGGGACAACTCGCAACCGCTTTAGGTCAAGGTTTAGGAAAAGGCCTTAATACATATTACGCTAATAAAGCCTTGCAGGAAGTACTTGAAGACGAATCTATGGTAGATGCCCCGATATCGGCCAAGATGGGTAAATTACACTCGGCATTGTCACCATATGGAGAAATAGGTCAACAAGTATTCCAGAATCAATTTGCTACTGAACAACAAAGAATGCAAGAAGATCAACAAGATGTTTTAGGACGTGTTGTAAGTGGTGAAAAGGTCTCACCTAAACAATTAAGTAAACTTACTCCAGAAAATCAACTTAAAGTTTTTGAATTGCAAAAGAGAAGAGAATCAGGACGAAGTGTATATGATTCACTTTTAAAAGCTGGTTATCCCGAAGAAACGGCCAAAATTTGGCAGAATCAAATGGAAAATGCGCCAACTGGTGGGCAATCTGATGTTATTCGAAATGTAAATGATTTGATTAAAAGATCTAAGAGCGGAAAAGGTATCACAGGCGAACAAGAAACAAAAGAAGAAGTTAAACCAAATATAGATATTCCTGGTACAAATCTTGGGGCTTTAGAGTTAGATTTTCCAGAATTGCCAGAACCTATTGGCATGACACCTTCGGATATCGTTAAACAAAACGAATATAGAGAAAAGACAAACATTCCTTTATATACAGAATCTGTTGATCGTTTAAATGCCTTGGATGATGAATATCGCGAAGTAAAACATCTTCAGGATTTGAATGAAGTTCCCGGAGCTCTCCCGACTGGCGTTTCGAAATGGAATGTTGATTGGGACACAGGTGATTTGCGTGTAAAAGCTTTGGCTACCCCTGAAGCACAAGACTATGTAAAAACAATTGCGCGTATGGCTAGAAGAGCTAAAGACTTTTTCCCCGGTCGAGTCACCAATTTCGACTTAGATCAATTTAAACAGGGTTTCCCGACTCTGGCGAATAGTCCAGATGGTAGGAGACTTATTGCTCAGCAATTGGCCCTAGGAAATAGAATAGCATACCTGAAAGATGAAACATTCAAGGCTGCTATGGATCATTATGGTTCTGGTGCTGACCCTGTCTTGATCAAAAAATATGCTACTGAAAATTATCGAAGACTTAAATCTCAATTAGAAGACCAATTGAAATCGGTAAACTCACAAGCAAGAAGTATGGTAAAAGAAGAAACCGATAGAGAAGAACGTCCATCATTGGAAGACATCGTAAAGAAGCATTCAGGAATTTAAATGAATTATCAGAAAATTTTTGAAGAAGGAAAAAAAGCTAATTATTCTGATGAAGAGATAACTAATTACCTTCTTGAAATAGATCCTAATTTTAGCAAAATACTTGAAGATGCTAAGGAAGCTAATTATTCACCAGAAGAAGTTTTAAAGCATTTTAATACTCCTCCAAAAGAAAAAGAATTTGGCATTGGAGATTATGCAGAGGACTTTGGAAAGCAGGCTGCTCAAGGCGTAGGTATTGGCGCACTTGGGACTTATGGAGATATTCTAGATTTACTTGGTGTTCAAGCTAAAGAAGTACTTCCTGGTGAGAAAGAAAAATACAAACGCGAATCTAATATTTTGGGTAAAATCGATCAAGGTCAAGTTCCTTCTTTAGGAGAATTTGAAGAACTATCTTCAGACGATGTAATACCGAGATATTCTAAACTTCCTTCCACTCAAGAAGTTGAATCTTTTGGAAAAGAATTAGGCATAATGTCTGAACCAAAGTCAGCAGCAGGACGTTATGGAAAGAGAATAGGAAAATTTACTGGTGGAGGACTTGTTCTCGGATCTACGGGAATAGCTGCTCCTATAGCCGCTGGTGTTACTGGTCAAACTTTAGAAGAAGCTGGGGCACCTCCTTGGGCACAAGCTGCTGGTGAAATTATAGCCTCATTGAAATTTTCAAAAAAAACCCCTACGAATGTTTCTTCTAAAAGTAAAGAAGTTGAAGATGTTATTAAAGATTTAAGAAAAGCTGGTTATTCAGAAAAAGATATTACTCTTGCAAAAAGTGCTTTAGAAGAACGAAAAATATTAAAGAAATATGCTTCACTTACTCCAGAAGCAGAAAATTCCATCAATACTGGATTGAAAAATAGCGAACATCTTTTCAAAGAACAGATAAAGAAAGGTCTTCCGGGATATGCAGAAGGTGGTTTACCATACCTAGAAAAACAGGCATCTAATGTTTATCAGACTATGGAAGAATTAGCCTCTACTGTTCAGATAAAAAACACTGATCCAGTGAAGAAATCCATAGAAAATGCCATTTCATATCTTGAGAAATATCCTCTTCTCGATGAACAAAAGAAGTTCATTGAATTTATGAAAGACGGCCTAACAAAGCTAGATAAAGCAGATACAGCGGAGTTCTTTACTGGTTTTTATCGAAATCTAGGCAAAGCAGGAAATTGGGGTGATCCTAAACAGAAAGAACATTTATTGGGTTTGGTTAAGAATGGCATAAAAGAAACATTTGCAGAATCAGGTCCAGAAGCGGCCAAATTTGGTAAATATTTCGATGCCACTAATGAAGCTTGGAAGAAATGGCTCAATGCACGTGATCTTATGCAAACCATTGAGAAAGCTAATAATGTTGAAGGCATGAACTTTAAGAAATTATCTTCTTTGCTCAATGATACTCAAAATCATGAATTAGCAAAAAAAGTGTTGGGTCAAGAGCAACTTGCCAATATTAAAACCATTAGTGAAGGCTCACAGGCTATTGAATCATTGCTTAAACAGATACCAAAGTCAGATAAAAGCATTCAATCATTGAAGATCCTAGAAGGCGTCCGATCGTTGCTTACCGGAGATTATAGACCATTGGCAGCCATAATGACGCTAGAAGGTGCAAAAAGAGTTGCCACATCATTACTAACCGATCCAGAAAAGCAAAATATCATGAAGCGCATTATCACGGCCTCTAAAAATAATTCACCTCAACAGGCTATGATTCTTGCAGAAGAGCTTCTCAAAGAAGATTCCTCTCGAGCCAAAGCATCAGAAGAGCAGCGCCCAAAATCTGTAACAAAATAATCATTTCTTATTCCTTTCTTCAATGACACAAAGACTGCCATGAAAGTCTTTTCTTTCTTCCTGAACATCTTTCATAAATGCATCTAACTTAGCATCCATGTGTCGCCAATCGCTTCTTGATTCAGCACGAAACCAAATAATTAGCCCTGCATTAGCAAGGAACAGTGTTAAAACTTGTAACGAGTCCATTATTCTTTTACTCCTAGGATGTCTTCTCTTAATTCTTTATGTGTTAAAACTTCTACAAACTTTCTTCTGCTTGGATGTCTCATCTTCCTCAGAGCCTTAGATTGTATTTGTCTTATCCTATCAGCCGACAGATTTAATAACTTTCCAACTTTAGCTAATGTTTTTTCTCCAAAGCCAAATAATCCATATCTATGTGAAATGATTTCAGATTCTTTTGGAGTAATGGTTTTTAATAAATTTACAAGAGCATCCTCTGGTGTGATCTCTTCTTGTGGGATAATATCTTTGATTAATGGCTGTTTCTTTACCATCTCATAACCATCAAGAGTAAAATCTAAATGTATTTTCTTCTTGATTCCAGTTTCCTTCATTTCTCTTATTGATGATTCCATTTCATGGATGCGTTTTCCCATAAAAGACAAAGTGCCAATAATACTGTCATTCTTTATGAGATTACTTATCTCTGTCTGCAGTTGCCTAAATTCATAAACTTTTTCTGTAATACGGCTCAAAGAGGGCTCTAAAAGTTCTTTTTCTAGTTTAATATGAATACCATTAATCAAAATGTTATGAAGTGTTTTATAAGTATCGGCAAAAAACTTAAGTTGATGTTCAATTTTATCTAATCTTTGTAAAATATCAACTTCTTGCATTGATTAGATTCCTCCATCGGCTATTATCTTCTGATAAAGCTCCATCATCTCATAGTGATATTGTGCCCAATGCAGCTTTGTGTTTATGTTAGCCCATTCTTCATAACAATCAGCCCCATATTGGACCAATGTAGTAAGCAATGCCGTTATCAATTTAGATCTGGGATCCCCTGGACAACCCAATATCGTTATATTTCTGAAAGCATAATCGGATTTATCTCGCATACTCATGTCAGGCATCCACCAGCACATGTTCTTTGCATCATTGAAACAGCGGTCGCCATTCTCTTTGTGGAATCGCTTCTTATCTTCATAGGTCTTGCACCGGTCATATTCTGCATTCATACAATATCGTGGGTGCATAAACATGGATATTGGATAGTTTATTTCTTCGCCAAATGCATGGCTGCGATATAACAATGCCATGGCAAAAAGAACGAGAGCCAAGTATTGCATCCAGTATTTACCCCAAGCTTCTTTAAATGTTCCTCGTTTCATTTTCTTCTTCATCTCCATTTTCAAGGATTTTTCTTCTTTCTCAAGCCATTCATTTTTCATCATTAGATTTTCTCCTTGCACATGCTTTGTATTTGAAGGCGTTCTAATTCAGATTCCGGTATTCGATAGCGTGTTTTTATGCCAATGCCAATTCTGGCAGCATAGATTTTTCCATGTCTTATAGCTTTTCTAACTGTAGTAGGATGCAGTTTAACTAGCTTGGCAAACTCATCGACTGTAAGGAAATTCATATAGCTCCATTGCTTATTTATCCATACTATATCATATAGCTCGATATTATGCAACAGTCTAATGAATTTTAATTATTTCTATTGCATTGCATGAAGTTTATCCAGAAAGATTTTATTTAAACCAACCTGGAGTAAATATCATGTCTAAAATGTTTCAAGTCTACGGAATCGGGCAGGCGCTTATACCTGTTCTTCCTCCTCCTATTAATTTTCAAAGTGCACCAACAAGCAACCAAACAAACTATGAGATTGGTCAATTGGTTTATACAGGAACATCGGGTAGTTATACATTCTATATATATGCTGGAGCAGGTGTTTGGGAGCTTTTAGACGTATCAACAGGTGTATTAGACACTTTAACTACAGATGATTCAACTGTGGTAGTTCCAACAGCCGGGAACATTAATCTTAAAGGCTCAGGAAGCACGAGGACAGTCGGATCTGGTTCAAATGCTACAGTAGAACTAACAGGACTTACGAACCATGCCGTCCTTGTTGGAGCAGGTACAACAACAATAACCAAATTAACTGTTGGAACTGATGGACAAGTGTTAACTGGTAATAGTGCAGCAGATCCGAGTTTCGCAGCAATAGGAACAAAATCAGGCCTAACAGCACATGGTGTTGTTCTTGCAGAAGGAACAGGTGCATTTGTAGCCACATCAGCAGGAACCGCAGGCCAATTGCTTCAATCTGGTGGCGCAGGAGTTGATCCTAATTGGACATCGGCCACATTTCCAACTTCTGTTGGAGCATCAGGAACCATACTACTATCTAATGGTACTAACTGGGTAGCTTCTACAGATACTTATCCAAATACTTCTACAGCGGGCGCTTTGATTGCAGCAACGGCAGCAAACACTATTGGAGAAATTATAGACGTTGCAACTGGACAAGTTCTCATGAGTGGTGGAGTAGGTAATATACCAGCATATAGCGGTTCTCCTTCTGTTAGCGGATCTCTCACAGCAGCAACAACTGTTACAGCTACTTTAGGAAACATCACCGCAACAAATGGTAATATTGTCAGAGGAACTGCTGGGAATAAAGATGTTTATACTAGTGTAGCATCTACAACTACCGCTGGAGCAAACTCTGCTGGTACAGTAACATTAACAGGTGGTACAGCAACAATTTCAACTACATCTGTAACAGCAAGTTCTATCATTAGATTAACAAGACAAAGCGTAGGTGCAACAGGAGCTAATCCTTTAGGTATGTTAAGTGTTGGAACTATCGTAGCGGCTACATCATTCGTAATTAATGCCTGGTCCGCAACAGATGCAACAGCGCTTGCAGCAACAGACGTTTCAGTAATCGGTTGGGAAATTGTTAACTAAGGGGATTTATGAATGTAAATAACAGCGTAAAATGTATATTTGGCGTTGAAAAGACGGCAGTAATGACAGGCTCTACGATACCAATTGGCACTACTCCAGCTTTCACTGTCAATCCAGTACATTTGATCTTTGATAATCAAGGTACTGTGCCAATAGCCATCTATGTCGATGGAACAGATGCTTCCCATCTATGGCGCACATTTCCAGCTGGGGAAGCCTTGATTCTTGATCTCAGGGGAAATCATGGTATAGCAGCCAACTTCACACCATCCATAGGTACAACATTCTATGGAAATGGAGCTTCTGGAACCTTTAGTATCTCATATACGTACGCACAAGCAGAATAAGGAGGCTTATGAGTCAGATAATTAAGAACCTAGCCTCCGGTCCCGTGCCCCCGGCTGTCGCCACGTCCTATGTGACAGATGTACATGATAATACCACAGCGAGTCCAGGAACAGCCATACCAGCATTGAATGTCCTTCGTGTTTTAGGTAGAGACACAACGCAAGATAATGCTAATGGCATTAGAACCGATGCAGATCCTAACAATGGCAGTTTTCTTTATGTCGAGTTAACAAATAGGATTCACGGATCTGTAACAACAACAAATGCAACTCCAACAACGATTGCATCATTTTCTCTAGGTGCAACTCCAGCAGTATTTACATTTGATATCCAAATAGCTTCCTTTAATATAACAGATGTGAACGGAGACGGGTATTTTATCTCTGGGTCCGCTAGGACCGATGGAGCAACGGCAACATTATGCGGCACGCCTGACAAGATTGTTAATGAAGAAGTTGCGGATACTGCTGATGCGAATCTAGTTGTAAGTGGTAATACTATTATCATACAGGCAACAGGAATTGCTTTAAAAACTCACCATTGGAGAACGGTTGCAACATATGTCGAGGTAACATAATGGCAGGTTTTGCAAATGATATTGTCTATGCCAATAATGGCGACTTTAGCATAGCTGGCTCAAATAAAGGGCAACTGGCTAATGGTCTTCTAACCAATGGGCAAATGTGGATCGGTTCTACCACATCAAATGCTGGTGGTACACACATTAGTGTTGGGACGATTACTTCACCAGATTCCAGTATAACTTTTGGTTATGCGTCTCCTAATATTACAGCTACAGTGAACACTTCCGTCATTAGGGATGCCCCAATTGGAGAATTAGCCTACTTTGCTAATGCTGGCGGCGATGCATATGTTACTGCTGATAATTGGCTGAAATTGAATGGACAGATTCTCTCCCAAGCGACATATACAACTTTGTTTGCGCGTGTAGGATTAATTAATGCCGGAGGAGGTATATTCTGGGTTGCCCGTTCAGCAAATACTACAACAAGTTTCTCGGCGGCAGCTTTTGGAAATTCTGCATATGTAGCTGCTGGAGTAGCTGGTACAATCTACACTTCAACCGATTCAAATACTTGGACTAAAGCCTATTCTCCAAATGCTACCGCAGTACTTTCTTTGGCATATGGAAACAATTTATTTGTTGCTGGTGCTTCTACAGGGCTAATTTACACTTCGACAAATGGCACCCTTTGGAGTACAAAAACCCCAGGAATTTCAAATGGTATTGCAAATAATGGTAACTTCTTAAACTTTTCAAATTCATTATTTGTAGGAGTTGGCGGTTCCGGAACGGTTGTCACAAGTACAGATGGTATAACGTGGACCGGAAGAAACAGTAACATGACAACTCAAATAAATTCATTAACTTTTGGTAATGGCTTGTATTTAATCGGCTCATCTTTTGGACAACTCTATAGCTCCACTGACGCTATAACATGGAATATAAAGAATAGCCAGACAACTTCAAGCATCATGGCTCTTGTCTATGGCACTAAATATGTATATGGAACGCCTGGTGGAGGGATATACACATCGACTGATTCAAGTACGTGGATAAAACAAACTAGCGGAACAACATCATCGATTTTTTCACTAGGATTTGGAAATGGATTGTATCTCTATGGTGGTGTAGGTGGTGTATTGGCAACAAGTACCGATGCAGTGACCTGGACAGCGCGCACGAGCCAAACAACAAGTACCATAGATTCGATAATATACGGCAGTGTATATGTCTATGGGGCTAATGGGGGTAGGATAGCTAGCAGTACCGATGCAGTAACATGGACTAACAGGACAAGCAATACTACCAGCAATATTATGGCCATGACATTTGGAGGCGGGTTATATGTCTATTCCACAATAGCGGGAGGAATAGGAACTAGCACAGATGGGACGACTTGGGTGGCTAGAACTAGCGGAACAAGTACAGACTTAGTTGGCTTGGCTTATGATGGAGTGCTTTATCATGCAGTTGGTACTAATGTGGCATTAACATCTACAGATGCAATTACATGGTCTGTTGTTACCCAGAGTTTAACAGCCCAATCATTGTCAGGAATGACATTTGGAAATGGAATTTTTGTTTATGGTGGCACTGCTGGTGTTGTTGGCACAAGTACAGACGGCCAGACCTGGACAGCACGAACCAGCAATACAGGAAACGGCATAACTGCATTAACTTATGGAACTGTGTATGTCTATGCAGGAGCAGCAGGCGTGATAGGGTCATCAACCGATGCCATCACGTGGACTGTCAGAACGAATAATAGCGTTGCCAACCTTCAGGCCTTAACATATGGAACAGTTTATGTCGCTGCTGGTGCAAATGGAAATGTCTTGACTTCAACAGATGGTACTACCTGGAGTTCTGAAAATATTGTCGGTACAGCAGCTACCACATTTAATGCTTTGACATACAGCACAGGAACATATGTTCTTGCAGGAAATGGAGGATTAATCTATACATCAACTGATGCAAATACGTGGGTGAGTAGAACGAGCAATACATCTTCAAGTATTTTTGCCCTTGCAGCAGGAACGAATTTTGTTGGCGTAGGACAAAATGGGGCTATTGTCAATTCAACAGTTTCCTATCCATATAATCCTGCAACTCAATTTCAATTACCAAATGATGCCGGGCTTGGAATTACTGTAGAATCAACAGCAAACTTCTTAAGATCGTTATATATTAAGGCTTTATAGAATGATAAAATTAATGATAGCCACGCCAGCATATAGCGGCCAAGTGCATGTTCCCTATGCTATTTCTTTGGCAGAGACTTCAGTATTATTAAATAAAAATAACATACAAATAAATTATAATATTACTACTTCAGGTTCTCTTTTAGTAGCGGAAAGAAATAGAATCTTGCAAATGTTCATGGAAAGTGAATCGACGCATCTTTTATGCATTGATTCTGATCTTGGATGGCCAGCTCAATGTGTTATTGCCATGCTACTGGCTGATAAAGAATTTATTGCAGGAGTTTATCCGTCAAGAGGAGAGAAATCTTTTACTTTCCGTCCATGTATAAAAGAAGATGAATCCATTGTTACAGAAGGCAATCTGTTGAAAATGGAATATATCCCTTCAGGGTTTATGCTCATAAAGAAGAGTGCGATTGAGAAAATGCGGGCAAAGTTTCCTGAACTTTATTTCGAGCCGAAACATGATTCAATGAAACATGCCAAAGGATGGCTGTTTTTTAATACAGAGATATGGAACGGGGAGTTTTGGGGCGAGGATTACACATTTTGTCGCAAGGCGCGTGAGGCTGGTGTCGACATATGGGTTGATCCATTAATTCAATTTGACCATGCCGGAACACGGGGCATGTTGCTAGAAGCCTTAACAGATAAAAAAACCGAACAAACTTCATAGGTGCATAATGGCTGGCTTTGCAAACGATATAGTATATGCCAATAATGGGGATTTTAGTATAGCTGGTTCAAACAAGGGACAGCTAGCAAATGGACTTCTGACAAATGGCCAGTTTTGGATTGGAACAACAGCGGTTAATGCTGGCGGTACGCACATAAACGTCGGTACTATCACATCTCCAGATGCAAGTATAACTTTTGGCTATTCATCTCCAAATATAACGGCTGTTGTAAATTCTTCTGGACCAAATCCAGCATCAACGCTTTCATTAGTCGATGATTTCATATCGTCAGTATACACGTCCAATAGATGGAGTACCAGCAACCTAAATACGAACATTGTAGGAACAGCTACACATCCAGGATTAAATCAAATAGGATTCGTAGCTGTTGGCGTAGGCACAGGATATTTCCTAAATGATACGGCAGTAAACAGCTTTGCTATTGGCGGCGGTGTCTTAACTGTTAACTGGGTCATCTCACTTGTCACGCTTTCCGATGTAACAAATCCCTATATCTTCTATTCAGGATTCACAGATCAAGTGAGTACGGGTGCACCAGGAAGCGGCGTATATTTTACCTATACTGATAGTGTTAATTCTGGAAATTGGGTAGCCAATTGCAACAACTTAGGGACTGTAACTTCGGTAAATACAGCAGTACCAGCAATCACGGGATTCGTCAATCTAGGCGTATCAGTAAATGCCGCTGGAACATCGGCAACATTCTTCATAAATGGCGTATTGGTTGCAACAATAGGAACGAACTTGCCTACAGGCATCAATCTAACTCCTTTTGTTCAATGGATAGATCAGCCTGGGTATACATTGCCAAATTTGCCAGCATCTCTAATCGACTTGTTTTATTTAACATACAGTCTAACAACTCCCAGATAGGAAATTATTATGCCTTTAATAAAAAGTGCTTCCAAAAAAGCCATTGGTGAGAATATAAAAACAGAAGAAGCCGCGGGAAAGCCTAAGAAGCAAGCTGTCGCTATTGCGCTGAATGTGGCGAGAAAATCTGGGGCTAGTATCCCTGCAAAGAAAGGAAAAAAGTAAGTATGGACAAGGAATTAAAGAAAGAGAAAAAAGCCATTGACAAGACTATGTCGAAGGTTATTGCTAATGATAAGAAAGTTGACAAAAAAATGGAAATGCATCATAAGAAGAAGAAAAAATAATATATTGCGCGTCCATTACAATAGCGAACTCTTGGGCATTGAAGCACGGACGTAAACTTACTTGGTTGTCTTGTGTCTCAATGTTTAATTATGAGGTAAACTATGTGTAATGGAGATAAAAATTGCTGTGGTTGCTTTGGCCCTCAAGGTCCGCAGGGTGTACCAGGACTTCAAGGTCCACAAGGACCGCAAGGTCCGGCTGGCATGGATGGAAAACCTGGTCTAGTTGGTCCGCAAGGTCCAGCCGGTCAAACTGGTGCTCAAGGTGCTCAAGGCCTTCAAGGTGTTCCTGGCGGCATGGGGCCACAAGGTCCATCTGGCCAAAATGGTGCTGCCGGACCTCAAGGTCCTCAAGGTAATGATGGTCCTCCCGGTCCAATGGGGCCACAAGGACAAATCGGACAAAATGGAGCACAAGGACCACAAGGACCACAAGGGCCAATGGGGCCAATGGGGCCACAAGGTGTTCCCGGTATTCAGGGACCAAATGGTAAAGATTGCGAATCTTGCGGTTGCGAGCGTTATCTTAATACTTATGCAACAGTTGCCCAAGTAATCGGTGCTTATTTATCCGGCACTGACACGGTAAAATTTGATGCCGTAAATAGCGTCTCTGCAGGTGATTTTGACCTGACAATGGCTAACATCAGCGGAGATATCAAATTCCTTAAGCATGGGATATATCATTTGGCCTGGCAACTACAAGCACGTATTACTCCTCCTGTTCCTAATCCAGTTCCTTCATGGTCATTTGGATTTTGGCTCAATGGTGTCTTGGTTCCTGGATCGATTTATTCCGGTTTTACCCAAGCTCCTGGTGATGATGCTTGTCATAGCACCGGAGACGTTATCATAGAAGTTAAAGCCGGTGACATGGTTAGATTAAGAAACACATCCGTTAGTTCAGTAAACTTAAATCCATCCGTTACCGGATCAGTATTCCCAATTACGATTGCAAGCATTAACGTTGAATGCCTGAAATCTCTACCATAAAAAAGGAAAAAACATGAGAATTTTAACACTATTTTTATCTTTAACTTTAACATCATGTTCAATCAGCTTTCAAAATTTGGATACACACGGGGAATCAAGCGATCTTATTGATGAGAATCAAACAACAGATCCAGTTCTCAAATCAAAATTTGCAAAGAAAAAGCACAAAGAAAAAGATATTGACGACAAAGTTGAAGAAATTTTAGTATAAAATTGTTAGGAGTTATGCACTCTTAGCTGGGAAGTAATTTTTTCATGGACCTAGTTATCCGATAGATTTTTTAAGTCTATCGGATTTTTTCTTATTTAACATCTGTCAAGATTTTCCATGATGCCGAACTTGGTTTCCTGTATTTCTCAAGATCAATGTCTTTAAGCTCCGGTATCTCATCATAGGAAACACGGCCCTTCATGACAGTTTTTATCACCTTAATGCCATCTCCTTGACAGTTTTGATCCTCACTTAACTCAATAAGTTTTTTCCTATATTTTTCTTTTAATTCTTCAAGAGCTTTTATTCTTGCAGATACTTCAATGTATGCCTGCGAATTAACTTCCCATAGGGGTTCGTTTGACATGTCTTTATAGTCTGAGTCTTGTAATGGCGGCGGTTCGTTAAAGGCTACGCAGCGTAAGAATTCGCGCGCCTTGGGTAAGAAAACCGTTCTATATTCAGGAAATGGAAGTACTTCTATACATATGCCATCACTACCGTTATAACTATAGTAGAAACATTTTTCAGCCCCAGTGACCAGTAGTTGGTGATGAATCTGGTCTAGATAGTATATTGGTATTTCTCCTTTAGATGCTGAATCATGCAGTTTTGAACCACCACATTTGATCTCTAGGATATACTTGCCATCTTGCGAAATGCCATCAAGGGAAGCCCCTAAAAAATCAAATTCCGAGCTTTCTACAACCATAGGGGTCATCTCTATGCCATAGCGTTCAATGAATTGCGCCCGGGCTTCTGGCTCTAGGCGCTTACCGCGCTCCATGGCTTCATTCGACTTAAATTCTTCGACTAATCCAAGCTTTCTTTGCCAACATTGATATGCTGTTGTCCAGGGGTTATTGCCCATGATGCAAGAGCAGTCAGTAGCTGTAATGACTGTCTTTCTCCAAGACAGCCACTCAGGGGAACCTTGAGGAAGATTTATAATTTTCATTATGCTATGGCCCTCGCGTCTTGGTCTTTTAGAAACTTAATTTTAGCATTGAGATTAACCATGCAATTCTCAAAGCACGCTTTAGGAATATCCTGTATAGACTCGGCGTTGAATGTCTTCTTGATCCAGGCTCGAAAGGATTTGTTGCTATCCTCGTCTAAATTGCTTATTAGTGTTGACAAGGCCACGACCTCGGCTTTTCCTATGCGCTCAATAGGCTTTTCTTGTGTCGCTTGCTGTTGATTACTGTTTTGACTTTGCCTTCCACGTCCAACGGCTGTTTCTCCGTCGTCGTCTTCATCGCAAACAACGCCCACGATAGCGGAAAGGGAATATCTCCTGAGATATGTCAATGCAGCTCCAACACCCTGGCTGTCATTCTTTGAAGGATTCAATGGAAGATACGACTTCATCCACTGGCCCGATGTATGCGCTAATGTCGTTACCATGACAATTTTGCTTCCATCGGCCGTCATTTCCGTTGTCTGCATGATGCAAAGGCCGTATTTGCTTAGCACAGGCCGGGCTGCATCCCAGACGCTGCCCAAATCGGCATAAGAGCTTTTGAAGAATGGATTAACTTTATCTTTGATGGCTGCTTGCATTTCGCCTTGTGCTTTTGATAAAGCTGCGGCAAGCTCATTAATGATTTCTGACTGTGACATAGAATTATATTCCTTTAAAGTTTGTTTTTGATAGTATGGCGTTGTGTGTTTTTGGTTATTGGTTTTAGTTTCTAGGGGAGCATTCCTACTCCCCTAGTTTTCTTATTACATGAAATCGCGCCAGGATAACCCCAAGCAATTCATGCATCGCATACAGGAGCACTCCTGCTGATGCAAATACATGTCATATTCATCGTGACGCAAAACAGCGTCGAAATCTTCTTCTATTTGTTCTTCTAAATATAGATGGGTTGTATTCATGCTATACCCCATAAATATATTGCAGTTCTTTTAAGTCTTGAGCTTGCCTATGAAGTTCGTAACTCATTTGCTCCAGCAATTGCGAACCAATGGAATTGTAGTTCTTTGGATCGTTGCAGAATTTCTCTAGGGCCGCTGATGTCGAGGAAATATTGGCGATTGCCTCGTTTATTGTTTTGTCTTGCATAGTGTTTATTCTCCTGTTGATTAAATACCCGTTTAATTGGTATGCTTTTTACTGTATCGCATTTACGCATTTTTCGTCAACATAAACATAAAAAAGATAGAGATTCTCCATGAATAAGTTCGCCGAATGGATTAAAAACAATGATAAAAAACAGCGTGGAGTTGCTGATAAAATAGGTGTCAGCACTTCCACGCTTCATGAAATCTTAAGAAAAGGTTTAATTCCTAGTCTAAAAGTTGCTTATCAAATAGAACGCTACACGCGTGGAGCTGTAACGGTCTATGACTGGATGGATCACTTGGATGATACAGAGATTATAGATCCAAAGACGAAAAGCAAAACCAAAATGAACAAGGCAATAAAGTAGCGGAATTCAGGACATTCTGTAAAGCCGCTCTTAAGTTCTTTCCAAAGTTCTTTCATATACCCTCCTTTTATTTTAACCCCAAAGGGAAGGTATAGAAAAAGAAATCTTGTTGCAATTAAAATTTGATAAATATTATGAAATTGGAGCACCTAACGCCAATTAGATGCTCCTGAGAATAGAACACTACTATCAAAAACGCCAACAAACCGGGAGGTTTACCGGATTATCTAGCTCACCAGTAAATATCGGGGAAAGCCAACATTCTTGCGGATTATTGTATCTTTTCCCCGTTAAATAAACAACCATTTTAGCGAGGACTATGAAAGACTATAATGATTACCCGCCCCAGAAGTATTTTACACGTGTTCTTAAAAATTGTCCAAGATGTGCCTTCATATATATACAGCTTTGGAAAAAGAAAGATAAATACAGTCGCGTCATTCAAGAAAAAAGAGATGTTCGCAAAGATTATCTTATGTCTCCTACTATGTTTAGGAATCTGTTAGCCCCACTGATGTTTCTAAATCTCATAAACTTCATTGAAGTTGATGATAATTTCCAGATAGACATCTCAGGGACAGATTTGAATGAATAATAATTGTATTAGATACGCAGTTTGTGATAGCTTATTAAATGAAAATACCCAGATTTGCGGTCTGGGTATTTATAGAATGGCTTGGGAGAGCCTCTATGTTAAAACAACTATCAACATAGTAACACTCCCGGAATTAAGACGCAATAAGTTTAGGGAGTGTTATGTATAAATACGATTATTATCTTTCTCTTTTTTTCTATCGAACAAATGCTTTTTTATTATTGAGTTATTTTCATCTCAAAGCGGAACAAGATAATTCTAAAACATTCTCATATTATCCCTCAGACCTGAAAATAGTTGGGTCGAAAATAGTATTAAAAAAAGAACAAATCAGAAAAATTTTACCTCTTCTTGAACAGAAAGGTTTCATCTCGATTAAAAGAGAATCTCACATGAAGCCCATTATCGAAATAACTTTGTTAAAAGAAGGTTTTCTTTATGAATGAAAGATTCATTAAGTTCATACCTTCCGAAGAAGCATTTTGGCTTCTACATAATAAACCAAATGCTTTTCGATTGCTTGCTCATATCGCTAATACTTCTCGCCGTTATAATGGCCATCCTGATGGTTTAATCATAGGACAATGCCATCTTCAAAATTGGACTAAGTATAATTTAACTGAACGACAATACCGAACCGCAAAATTGATTCTTGTTCAACGAAGTTATATTAAAATAATTGAAACAAATAGAACACGTCAAAAATCGACGACCGGAACGACGACTGGAAGTACACTCGTACAGATCTTAGACTCAAGGATTTGGGATATAAATCCAGAATCAAAAGACGACCGAATCGCCGACCGAGAGACGACCGAGAGACGACAAACAAGAAAGAAGAAGAAAGAAGAAGAAAAAGAAATACAACCCCAAACCCCTTCTTTTCAAAAAACCAAATTCCGGGAAAACGTGCAATTGACCCAAACCGAATTTGATTCACTTCTCGCCAAGCACGGCAAAGACTTTCTCGATCGAATGCTCGACGCGCTCGACTCGTACAAGGGCAGCACGGGAAAGCAGTACAAGTCAGATTTTCACACAATGAAGGCAGGCGGTTGGGTGATCGAACGGGTTATGAAAGACTTGCAGACGCCGAAACAAAAAACATTTTCTGACTATTCTACAAATGAATTATTGGGTAAGAAATTAGAAGATAAATACCTTAACGGTAGTTCTGGATGGATGTGCGTAGTTCATCATGATATAAAAAAAGATGATAAAGGACTTCTCTTCCATACTAGAGCAGGTTCTGCACCAACATCTTTCATTTCATTCTCAAATGGCGCATTCAAAGAAGAGGTTTTGAAGCTATTGAAAACAAAAAACATGGGTGAATTTTTGCCTTCACAGGTAAATGAGAAATAGAATATAATCAAAAATATAAGGAGAAAATTATGGCAGCATTTGATTTTGTATCTCATGACAGCTACCCGGAAGATCAGTACATTGCGGAGTCGTGTACAATATGCCTAGAGGGCAAACATCGAGTGACGTATTTGCGCAAGAAAATGAAGAATGGCGGCATGTTCTGGGATGTCATGTCAGCGGCTGTTACACACCGAGGCGAGAAGAAATACCTCAAGGCCTATGCCCCGGATTCCAACTTCCTCCGGGATGATATTCACCATTTCCTGGAAAATCGCGGCTGGGAAAAGGGCGCGTCGGCGACGGGGGTTGCGAAAAGTTGCGATCAATTGCCATTTTGAGTTTGGATCCCAAAATCAGAATGCCCAAATTTCGAACGTTAAGGTGACAAAAAGCGAGCAAAATAGGTTGGGTAATATCAACACAGCTCCCAAGGTAAAAAAGAGCTTAAAAACCAAAATAACGCTAAATTCTGAGGTTTTAGAGGGAAGAGCCATAGTAACACTTCCAATCAAGACCGTTAGCGAATTGAATTGCAGTCAGCATTGGAGAAAGAAGGCCGATAGGCATCAAATGCAAAAGGACACTGTTTCTCTGGTGCTGAAACCGATTCGGGGGAAAATTCCGCTGCCGTGCCATATGCATTTGACGCGATATGCGCCCGGCACGCTGGATAAGCACGACAATTTGCCGGGATCTTTGAAATATATCGTTGATGCGTGCTGCGCTATTTTGTCGGGGGATTTTAGGCCAGGTAAAGCCGATGCCGATGACAGGTTCAGCTTTACCTATGGGCAAGAAAAGTCTTCACAATATGGCGTGAAAATAGAATTTACTTTTTAAGTTTCTCTTTCTTCCAAGAAGATAGGGTAAGCGTCCATGAAAAGGCAAACTGTATTTAAGGCCGGATTTAAAACGTATTCTGATTGCAAAACTCGTGGTAACATATGTTCGGGGTGTAGTTTTTCCCATCGCATTTTTAAATTAGCTTTGAGATATTTTTTTTTATTATCGCTTTCGTTTTGTGATAAGCCAAAAGCCCAGATAAAAAAATCGTTGTAGTCATTATGCAAAGATTTTAAGAATTCATCTTCTTCTTTCTCTTCATCAAGATCATCTTTTATAATTTTTCCTATATCAATCAAAGCTTGTAAGTTTTCAAGTATATGTTCAAACTTATCTTTATCCATAAAATACCTTTTAGTTAGTGTTTGAATGCGGCCGGCCTCGAACCGGCTTGCCCATGAAAAAAAAGGAGTTAACTTAAAATCACGGGCCTGATCCTCACCACGCATTCATAATGGTTTTTCTCGACAAATATTTCTTTCTATTATTTCCATGCGTTGAACGAGTTCAAGGTACATGCGCGCCAATTCCGCATGGCGTGCAAAAAGGCTTTTGCGTACTTTATCATTGGATTGCCTAACTTCTTTGAAATCGTCTTTAAGATATTCTAATTCCGATTTCTCGCCTAAAAAAAAATCTATCTGTCTCATGTCTTTACTCAATTTAGTGAATATGTTTTTACTAATGTTATTGGTTTTGGCTTTGTAATCTCGCCACAAATGACAATTGCCTGATTGAATCTTATTTCTTGAATGTCCTTAGGAATATTAAGCAAGAATTCTACTTCATGATCGGAAAAATATTGCTCAAGATGGCTTATTAATCCTTCTTCATTGAAATTTTGTATCTTTATGCCGCGTTCCAAACGATATATCAAAAAATAACTCATATGTTCCTTGTGTTAATTTTACATATTGTATATGGTACATATTGTGGATTTTATTTGCAAAGGTAAGTTAAATTTCCGATAAAACGATGCAAGCCGAGGGATAAATATGTTACAGCCATTGGGGAAAAAGATAATTGTTAAGCCAGTTGAAGTTAAGCACGGTACTTTGTTGGTTAGCGGTTTGAAGCCAACACAATTTTATATTATTGCCATTGGCGATGAAGTGACGAAAGTTAAGGCCGGGGATATTATCTATTTAGACAAATATTCCGGGGCTGAAATAGAGCATGAAAAAGAGAAATTCATGGTTGTTGAAGAAGGGACAATTTTAGCTAAGGTGGCATCATGACAGAATTAACAGTGATTTTAAAAGATGCCGATAGGACATACCGGCAAAAGTTTTTGATTTATGAAACCTATTCGCCCCAAGAAGACGATCCAATTGTTTTGAATTGTATCCAAGAGGCGAAAAAGAATTTCGAAGGCAATCCCGAAACGATAACTATTAAAATCCATTTAGAGATTCAATAAGATCGCGGCCGGTTATTTCGGTCATTTTGTCTGTTAAGCATTTTTCAATCCATTCTTGCATGGATTTCTTTTCCTTCAAGGCTTGTGTTTTTATTTTGTAATGCAATGCAACATCAATACGCATTGCAAAAAACTTCTTTTCTTTCATATTTTCTCTCTTTTGTTTTCATCTCTGCTAACTGCTACAAACTGCCGTTTTGTTGGACGGTCACCAGCGAGACTTGTTTGCTTTGATGATATAAATATAACATAATATCATATTGAATGCAAGTTAAACATTGATTAAATTTATTCTTGTGTGAATTTATTGCGATTCATAAATTGAAAACAACAATATAGGCATGAATATGGCAGGTGGCAGACCGAGAACAGTTTCTTTTTCTGAAGATGAAATGATTGAATTGGGAAATGAAATGGTTTCCTTCGTAACTGTTAATAAAAAAGATATTTTACATCTTTGCGAATGGTATACCATTGAAAAAGGTTTCACTTATAATGAATGGAAGACCTTCATACAACGTCCAGAGTTTGTTCCCTATTATGAGCAAGCGCTTAAAATTGTGGGACTTAAGTATGTTGATAAAAATTCAAATGTTCGTGACGGAATATCTCAAAGATGGCAGAGAGTTTACTTTGGCGATCTTAAAGAAAGCGAAGATGCTGACATGGATGCAGAAGCAGCCAGAAGAGCATCGGCATTGAAGAGCGAAGCAAAAGCCGTTGAAGAAGAAAAGCAAAAAGTGCTTGAGAGCATCAATAGAAACAGGAAGTTTCCTAGCTAATGGATGAAAGCAAATCCTCTGAAGTAACATTCAAATTTTACCTTCCAGAACATTCAGACGAAATTTTTTTGGTTGTTAATGCCTCTAAAATGTATCGGCTATTGTGTGATATTGATGATTATTGCCGTGAGATTGTTAAACATGAATCTAATCCTCATGATGAGCGTATAAAACTTGCAGAATATATTCGGGACATGATTAATTGTGAAATAAATTTGGAGGAGGTTTCATAGTGACGAGATGCCAACATTGCAAGAATGCTTACACACTCTGAAGATTTGTTTGTAGAATATAACATAGAAGATCAGGATAAAGTTTTCGAATTGACTTCGTTGATTGGCTGGACTCCAAGATACCAATATTATGAAAATGCCCAAGTTTTACATGATGAATATGGCAAGTTAAAATGCGGAGATATTTACATACATTTCATAGCAAAAAGTAAGGATTAATTATGGCTAAAGAAAAATGGATACAAGGTGCTATAAAGCATAAAGGCGCATTGCATAAGTCTTTAGGCGTTCCTGAAGGCAAGAAGATTCCAGAAAGCAAGCTTAAAAAGGCTGAGCATAGCAAGAATCCTACCACGCGAAAAAGAGCGGTTTTGGCTGAAACATTAAAGAAAATGCACAAGTAAATAATGCCTAATGAATACATACCAACGCAAGAACAACTTGACAGCAAGTTTTATCGTCTAACACATTTCTATTACATTACAGACAAGTCCGGTAATGAAATCCTTTTCAATCTAAATTGGGCGCAAATACAACTTCATGAGAAAGAATGGCATCAAATGCTTGTGCTTAAAGCTAGGCAATTGGGTGTAACGACTTATTTCTCAATTAATTTCTTAGACGATTGTTTTTGGCATCCTAATACCAATGCGGGTATTATTGCCCATAGAAAAGAAGATGCTGAAGATATATTCAAAAAAAAGGTTAAATACGCTTATGACAGAATGCCAAAATGGACAAGAACATTTAATTCAGCTACAAATGACCGCTCTGGAGAATTGGCTTTCGAGAATGGATCTAGTTATCGAGTGTCTACGGGATTTAGATCTGGAACCTATCAACGACTTCTTGTCTCCGAGTTTGGCAAGATATGCGCTAAATCTCCAGACGTCGCAAAGGAAATTGTTACTGGATCTCTTAACACTGTGTCAGCAGATCAAATTATCGCCATTGAGTCTACAGCTGAAGGGCGAGAGGGATATTTCTACGACTTCGCCAAACAAGCCGAAGCATTATCACAGGCTGGACATAACTTGTCCCCAATGCAACAGCGTTTCTTCTTTTTTCCCTGGTTTGATGAGCCAAGTTACCGAGCAAGAGATGAAGGAATAATCGTGAGCAAAGAAACAAACGAATACATCGATCGCATTGAAGAAGAAAGAAAAAGAAAAATTGACGAAGAACAGCGGCGCTGGTATGAAATGAAGCTCAGAATGTTGGGCGACTCGATGAAACAGGAATACCCGAGCAACCCACGAGAAGCATTTGAAAGCGCAAATGAAGGGCTTTATTATGGTCAACAGCTTGCAAAACTCAGATCTACAGGAGCTCTGGGTATTGTTCCCTATGATGATAGTTTGCCTGTTCATACTACTTGGGATATTGGCTTGGATGATTTCACGGCTATTTGGGTTTTTCAAGTGGCTCGCGGAGGACGAATAAGCATAATAAACTATTATGAAAACTGGGATGAAGGAGCAGCGCATTATTGCGACTGGCTTAACAAACAAAAATATGCGAGATTTGGACGTCATATCTTCCCTCATGATGCAAGAAAAAGAGACATTGGTTCTAAGACACAGTATCTTGACTATGTTGTCCCGCTCCTCGAAGGTAAGTTCATTGTATTGGACATCAAGGAGTGTGACAAATTGGAAGGCATTCAAACCGTCAGGAGTATGCTATCAAGGTGTGTTTTCGATGAAGGGCGCTGTAGTAAAGGATTTGGACATCTTGAAGCTTACAAAAAAGTATGGGACGATCGCTTGGGTTGTTATAAGAACACACCTTTACATGATGAGCATAGCCATGCCGCGGATGCATTTAGGTATTTGGCGGTAGGATTAAAGGCGCTTGAAAAGCGTGATGACAAAGGGCCAGAAGACGATCAAAAAGCAGTAAATAGGTATTACGGATTATGACAACACCACAAACCGTTCTATGGAACATTGAATATAACACAAAGAGAATTGTTGAGCTTCTCGAAGGCAAAAGAAATGATGATGATGAAGATCATGAAGGCGATATTTGCGATATCATAAAACTGATGCGTTATGAATTATCTAATATACTGGCTAGTCAGCAAAGACAAGAAAATTTAATGCATTTAATAATCAAACTTTTAGGTAAATCCGATGAATGAAAATATTATTACAACAGAAAGAAAATCAAAGCGTGACATATTTCATATCGTAGGAAGTAAACCTACGGCTATCAATCTTGAGCATGTAACCATGATTACTTTGGATGAAAAAAGAATCACAATGGCATTTCAAGGAAATAGCATGTCAATTGATCTTGAAACTGATGCAGAAGCTAAAAATATTTATGATAAGTTAATAGATATTTGGGCTTCTGATTTGCCGAATCACAATCCTTGAATTCTTATCGTTCTTATCGAAGTATCGAAAAACTCCGATAATATGCGTCTATAGAACAAGACCTCATCCATGGTGGTGCATTGTGATAAGATGCAATTTATTGTTGCATTCATGACGGCAGACATGGCGAGCGTTGCGTCAACCTGATCGAGAGTTTTAGCCATGAAGATTTCTATTTTCCTAGTCATTTCCAAGACATCGAGCAAGTCATCTTGCGGCACATTTGAATAGTCCATATCTTATTATCCTTCTTGCACATAATAAAATATATTCCACAAGATAAAGTCAATAAATATCTACGGTGGAAAATGCGCAATAATGACCCAATTTTTTGGCCCGAAGACTCTTTAAACATTTCTTTGCGTCAAGGCATGGAAAAGAATTACTCTGATAGCATCAACATACTACAAACCCAATGGTATCAAGCCGACCTAAACCAACGCTTCACCATGAATGACCAAGAAGTTTGGGGTTTAATTTTTCCTGGCGTTGCAACTTATAGGCGCAAGATATGGAATTTCAATATTATGAATCCTATCAGCGAAGCGATAAGCGGCCAGCAAAGGCAATCTAGGAAAAGCTCTGCTGTTATACCTGTTCATAATGGCTTGCAGAAAACAGCCGACCAACTGACGAAATGCCTTTACAATAATCACAAGTGCGGTTTTCATAATACTTTCAGTGAAGCTTTCCAGCTAGGCGCCATCATACAAGGGCTAGGCTTCATGTATATGTATGGTGACTCAACGAAAGATCCGGTAAGCCCAGATCCTAGATGGCGCTATATTGACATGAAAGCAACGCTTTTTGATCCCTATTTCCGCAAGCATGACATGTCTGATGCAAGGTTTTGGTGGGTAAGAACTTTCTTTGATGCTCAAGAAGCCGCGCTAATATATCCACAATTTGCAGATCAAATACTATCTTTACCAAAAGGCACCTATCGAGATGACAAGTTTTTCTATATGCCGGAAGTCTATCAAATTCAGTTTCCCAATCTCATTGCATTTGATGAGTATTGGTATCTTACTAATCGAGAAGCTACGTTCCTGGTGGATAAAAAAACGGAAGAATGTCAAGAATTCCAAGGAACAAAAGATCAATTAAAAGAAATAATGCAGGCTTTCAATGGAAAACTCGCCACAATTAAGAAACAGGTCCCAACAGTACGTAGAAGTATTATTCTTAATGATCGCGTTATTGTTGATGAGCCTAACCCATATGGCTTGGATAGATATCCTGTAGTGCCATTGTTTTCCTTCTTTACGGCAGATACCCCATATTATGCCTACAAGTTCAATTCTCCCATGACCATGCTAAGAGATCCCCAATACTTGCTAAATAGATTAAAAGTCAGCAATTTAGAAATACTCGACGCTCAGCAGCAAGGTCTTAAAGTTAAGAAGGGCGCTCTTGTTACTCCCGAAGACGCGCTGAATTCTGGCCATGGCCGCGTCCTTTCCATTGACCCGGACTTCCAAATGGACGATGTTCAGGCAATGCCCATTGTACCACCATCTCCGGTCATGCTTCAAATGGAAGAGATGCTAAAGGGCATTTTCTACAACATTGCAGGCATAGACCCAAATGCCATGGGCATGGACATTGACGACAAGGCTGGCATTATTACTATGATGCGTATGGTTGCAACGGCAAGAAACCTGCAAAGATTATTTGATCAGGCCGATACAGCGCAGATTTTATGCAGTGAGCTTGAAGTTGAATACATCCAAAAGAATTGGACATATGGAAAAGTAAGGCAGGTTATTGGGGAAGAACCAACGGCCGAGTTTGACAATAAGATATTCTTCAAATATGGCTGCAAGGTAATACAGACGGCCTTGACGGAAACGCAGCAACAACTAGAACTTGCTCAGATTCTTCATTTGCAATCCCTTTATCCTGATCTTGTTCCACCTGATGAAATTGTCGAGTGCATGACAATACAAAACAAAGATAGGATTACTGAAAAGATCATGCAAAGGCAGAAGGCGCAGCAGGAACAGCAACAAAAGATTGAAGAATTGCAGATGCAGCAAATGCAAGTAGACAACATGACCAAGGTAGCATATGCCCATAGCCAAGAAGGACTTGCCCAAGAACGAGTGGCCAAAATACAAACTGATACCGCCGTGGCACAAGATAAACTACGTCGAGCCCATCAAGAAGACACAGCAAGCCTTCTGAATGTCGTCAAGGCGCTTAAGGAGCTGCGAGGATTAGATCTAGATCATCTTGTCAAGCAAGTTGAATTGCTCAATGCTCTAAGTCCTGTAGCAAATCCAGAAAAAGAAGTAGTTGAAAATAAACAAAATGTTGCTTAATTATCGAGTTTAAGAAAAGTATACTTTTAAAAGGGGTGTTATTATGTCTAAAAATTACGGTGGGCGTTCCGAAAAAGGACAAGGCGGGTATAAAAGCCCCGGAGAGAAAGGAACAGCCGGTTCAAGAAATGGTGCTATGCCAAACGGTGATATGGCTATGGCTGGTCTAAATCAAGGGGATATGTCTCCAAGAATTAAAGACTATCAAAAACCAAGCAAAGATTTCTCACAAGAAGGCTTTAGTAAGACACTAGATTATATCGAACGTCAAGATAAGTTCCAAGCGACTGAATCTACTACAGTAGAAAAGCAAGCTTATCATGGGAGATACTCTTAATGGCTAAGCAATCTTCTTCATCAAAAGATAGACCTGGGCATATTGAAATTCAGCGAGGCCCAATCAGCATGGATGAGCAATATTCTATGGCATTTCCACGAGAGCCGGAAAGATATCTGGATGATATGCGACATCTTGATGAAAGGCGAGCTGGCATGACCTTGACAAAGCATGAGCCCAAGAGATAATTTTTTCGGGTGTTCTCCGAATTAAAATAACAGACTCGCTAGTCAGCGGCTAGATGCTGTGTAGTAAAAGGGAAGTCATGACCCGATGAACCAAGGGGTTTTTCCTGAGTTTCCTAGACTAAATGAACTCAGGACGTATAATACTATGAAGAAAATCACATCTCCAAAGAAAACCGTTCGTACTATTGCAAATCCTCCCATGTTGCAAAAAATGCCCTATATCCAAAAAAAACCCTTAAAGAAATAATACCTTTTTTGCTAAGGTGAATTTTCTTGGCATGTTAGCTCAGCAGTTAGAGCGTAATGATCCATATAAAGGAAGATGTGCATGCTTGTTTTTATATGGGGAGAGGTCGTAGGTGCAATTCCTTCACATGCCAATTTTTAACAATTTACTTAAAAAATCAAGTGCGAAACAAAAAAACTTTAGAGCAAGAAATCAATGAATTTTTGGAAAAATGGGATCGGGACCAAATGTGTGATTTTCTTCGCGATATTATACCTTTATTTGACCTTTACGACGTTGAAAATGATCATGACTGGGTAAAAGATGCTGTAGGTGAAGATAATGCAACAAACATAAGGCTAATACGCACCGTTTATCTTGTCTCAAGAATAGCCGAATTCCATGCCGGTGTTTTATCCACTCTAAAGATAAACTTCAAGGATTTATACAAGCGCATGGAAGCCCAAGGTAAAATCAAGGTTGATCATGAGCGGTGAATGCGAAAAATGTAACGAACACTGTATAGATTGTAGGTGTAATAACATGAAAAAATATGATAATGAATGGAATGTTGAAGAAGCAGAGACAGTCGATGGAGGATTTTCTCCCCAACCATGCAAAGTAACAATCAATGGAGAAGTATATTACATGCCCGAACATTATGCCGGTATAGCACATGCTCTTCTTATGATCGTTGACGCAATAAACGACAAATAGTATATTCAATTCATATTTATGAAGCCTCCTCGTTTGATAAATATACTAGGCTGATCTGTCATGGGATCGGCCTTTTTCTTTTAAGAGATCGGAATGTTAAATGGCTTGGATTTATTTAGCGGCATTGGAGGACTCAGCCTCGCACTCAATGAATGGGTTAGACCAATTGCCTATTGCGAAATCGACCCCTATTGTCAAGGAGTCTTGCTCAGTCGTATATCCGACGGATCACCCGCTAATGCGCCAATATGGGATGATATCAAATCGCTGTCGTATGATGGGAGAAATTGGCCCGAGATCGACATCATTTATGGAGGTTTCCCATGCCAGGACATTAGCATTGCTGGAACTAAAAAAGGCATATTTGCTGAGCGAAGTGGATTGTTTTTCCTTCTCACGAGATTGGTTAACGAAATTAAACCCCAGTTCGTATTCCTTGAAAATGTTTCCAATGTCATCAAAATCGGTGGAAGTGAAATCATTAAAGAATTTAACAAGATGGGGATGGACTGCCGTTGGTGTTGCTTTTCTGCCGCAAGTTGTAGAGCCCCGCATAAAAGAGATAGATGGTTCATGCTGGCCTACAATAACAGCGAGTCAAGCAGGGAAGCCTATTCGCAAGCCTTCGTTGACGAGACGATTAGGGTTACACGGTTACGATCTTCAGGACAAGATAGGGGAGAAATGCCCAGAATTTATTGGTCAGAAAATAAATGTCCTATTCTTGGAATGGCTTATGGGAATGAATTTGAATTGGACCGAGCTCGAGCCTTGGGCAATGCCGTGGTTCCTCAGCAAGCGAAAGAAGCGTTCAAAATCTTAATGGGATTAAAATAATTTAAGCCATCGGAATGTTAAATAATATAAAATATCGCGTAAGCCATTTGAATGGCGAACCTATTCCATTGTCAAATGACTATCTAGATTTACCACCAGAAAAACTTGAAACTAAGTGGGTAAATGTTAAAGGACGAGAAGAGCATGAAACCTTACTTCGTGATAGTAACAAAATGTGGAGTTTGGGGTTAGATCCAATGTACGAAAAAATGGTCTATCTTAGACGTTGGGGTTCTTGGCTAAATGGATCTACTTCATATGATGGCAAAGTTATGCCATTAGAATCTTAACTTGCTTTTCGCCATCTTGACTACCTAACAAGAAATCACCTCGATATAACTTATTTTCAACCCAATTGCCATTCTCGTCTTTAGTAAAGCCAAAATGCTCCAATTGCAGGTTTTCCCATCTTTTAATCATCTCAACTTGTTTGCTATCATAAAGCCCTGGATTCATGAGAATATTAAGCATTTGCGTTCTATGTGGCAATTCCCAGCAGAAATAAACCATGCCGCCAGGATAAACATGAAATACCATGCTATCTTGCTCCGGGTATGGCCTATATTTCGTTATCTTGCGTATTCTCACCAAGCCTTTCTTAAGCATTAAGTCATATTTCTCATATATGGCCAAATAAAACGGCTTGCCTTCCATGGCCTTTTCGCCCTCTTCAATAGCCTCGTTTATGTCTTTCACCAAGTCTTTCTTTATCTCATGGTTGACATCGCCGATAACAACGCCTGTTTCACCGTGAATCTGAGCATCTCGGTAGATTGATCCTACAGTATTTCGTGAAGGATCTAAGTTTGATTTATATTCCATTCTCTTATCCCTTTAGGTTGCCACGGTATGCGGTTACGCAATTGTCTTGTCCAGTGATTGTTTGTTAATATTTTATGCCCATCTTGTGCACATTCTAGAGAGCAAAACACTGTTCTTTGCCTCTTCTTGGCATTTTCAACATGTACAATCTCTTTTTTGCAACTCCTGCAAATATGCTTTTCTGGTGTTTTCTTTTCCGGATGAAAAATCAGTTTTTTCCGATATTCACACCTATAACAATATTTCTGATTTTTAATAAAGTCGGTAACTAATCTATCGATTTTGCAATTACCACAAATCATAACGCTCACTTTTTAATAGACTTATAATAATTTTATTATACAAAGTCAAGAAAGGCGTACAAAAAGCGAATTAGCCTATCGCATCGGCGTAAAACGTGGGGTTAGCCAACCACTCAACAACAAAAGGAAATTCATGACTGAAGAAGTTCAAAATAGCGAAGTCCAAGAGGTAGCAACTCAAGAACAAACCCAAAGCCATGAAGTTAAAGAGGTGCAAAACACTCAAGAGCCAGTGAATAACCAGCACTTGAAGGCGATGCGTCTTAAGAATGCCGAACTCGAAAAAGAACTGAAGCAAATGCGCGAAATGCAGATGCAAATGATGCAAAATCAAATTGCAAATTCAGCACCTGCAGCACAAGCCGAAGTCGACGAATTTGAAAGTATTGGCGCTGATGAGTTTATTCCTAAAGGCAAAGTTGAAAAGCTTGTTGAGAAAAAGGCTCAGAAGTACGCCGAGCAGATTGCTAAAAGAGAAGTAGAAACCTACTTCAAAAAGCAAAATGACTCTCAATTCTTAGACCGCTTGAATCGTCAATATTCAGACTTCGCCGAGGTCGTCAATCCAGAAACTTTATCTATTTTAGAAGAAAAGGAACCGGAATTGGCGGCGACGATTGCGGATTTAAAAGATCCTTACAAAATCGGAGTCCAAAGCTACAAATACATCAAAGCTATGGGACTTTCCCAGAAGGCAACAGAGGCTAGAAGAGAAAAGGAAATAGACAAAGCTATCACTAAGTCAGAGAAAGCAATCACTTCTCCCATGGCTTTTGATAAGAGGCCTATTGCCCAGGCATTCAAGCTTACCGATGCCATGAAGAAAGATCTTTATCGTGAGATGCATGGATATGCAGCCCTAGCCAGTTCGGTTCCCGAAATGGGCTAATAGCCCAAAGGGAATGACATGACAGTATCAATTAGCACGCTGCCTCCACAGATTCAGCAGCGATATAATGCCAAATTGCTGTCAACTCCAGAGCACAACTTGATTCACCAGTTGTTTGCTACACCTGTAGAGTTGCCGGACAATCAAGGCTTTATTGACCGTCAGAGCCGATACGATAGACTTGATCTATTCGAAGTGCCTCTTGACGATGCCCAAAACAACCCACCACCTCAGCAACTTAACCGTGTTGACGTGGATTGCCGTGTACGTGTTTACGCAACTTATATTGTGTTAACGCGTCAGGTTACCATTACGAACGAAGATCCAGTGCTAAATAGTGCAGCAGCCCGTTTAGGACAGTCTTTGAGAGAAACTCAAGACGCACTCCAAAGAGACAATTTGGAATCTTCCGCTTCTATCATTAATAGCGTTGGTGGAACAAATGGCGACATACCTACTGAGATGACAATCTCCGATGTGGATGACGTCTTTACAGTACTACAGAACAATTCTGGCGAGTACATCACCAACATCGTAGAAGCAGAATTGCGCTTTGGAACAAGCCCAATTGGTGACGCATATGGATGCATGGCAACTACTCGTATGATTCCAGTGTTCTATAACATGACTGGATTCATCAAAAAGTTCCAATATCCAAATATTTCTCAGACATTGTCTACAGAGATAGGAGGAGCTAATAACGTGCGTTTCTTCGTATCCGAGCAAGGTTCTGTAACCCCCAATGCTTCATTGCTTGGGAATGACATAGCTAACTGCTTCGTAGCTGCGAAAGAAGCGTATAAGGTTGTTTGGCAAGCAGGTGGAAAAGCACGCTTTATCTATCTGCCCCCAGGATACAACAACGACCCATGTATGTTAAGACATACTGCAGGATGCTCGTTCTACCAAGGCCAATGCATCACTAATGACCTCTGGATCCAGAACCTACGTTCTACAGGTATTTAAGGAGGTATTATTATGGCTTTGCCTTATTCATTTATTGGTAAATGGAATTACACCAATCCAGCTACTCCTGTAGCGGTAAATATTCCTATGACAGACAGACCCGATTGGGTCTTTGTAAAAAACTTGTCTGATTTTGGCGATACAACAGCCGTAACAAGTATTGAATCAGAATGGTTTAGCGGTATGGCGCAAGGTTCGTTTATTTCCTTGGACCAAGCCATCACAACAAATATTCTTTCAAGCAATGTTGGTACGTCTGGTGGTTTTACATTTATTGATCAAACACGTCCTCCTACTTATGCCAAAGTAGCTATTACAGCAGTTAACGGAACAACATTTGTTGTTTCTACAGGTACTACAACAGGTATTAATGTTGGAGACCTTGTCAGACTCATAAACGTTGTAAGCGCCCATGAAATTAGCGGTATCTTATTCAAAGTTACTGCGGTTTCTGCTGGAGTAAGCATTACTCTTGGCATGGCTGCTACAGCTGCTTCAGCTGGTTGGACAATTGCTAACGGTACAACTGGATTCTACCAAAAAGTATATCCAGGCTTTATGTATCCTCATGAGCTTCCAGTTCTGTACATAACACAAGCAACTCAGGCAAAAGTTTATTTTGGTTCGCCAAATGACTTTACCCCTGGAGAGCTTGTTGATTTCCAGATTCCTACACCTTATGGCATGACACAGTTAAGCAATTTAACTTCAAAAGCCGTACAGGATGCATTTGGGAATCCTCCAGGAGCTGCAAGAGTTCTTCAGACGATCAATTCAGCAACCGAGTCGTCAATTGTTCTTGATTACGACACATCTGGCTTTACAGCATTTGCATATCCAACAAGTGCAAACTTTGCTGGTGGTGCTTCTCCTGCCGTCTGCTTCCCAGCAGGTTCTGGTGTTGTACCTTCAGGGGCTAGTGCAACTGTAATCGGAAGTGCAACAATTCCACAAAGTCCTCCAGGAACAAACCTTGTTGATGCGTTTGATAATCGCGCTCAATATGTCATGAACCTTGGGACGAGTGTTGTTGGTGCTGCTTCAGCGAATATGGTCGTTATGGCTTTCAAAGCCGATTTTAATAATGCAATTACTAATGCGTAATAATAAAGGGTGGGGACATTTCGTCCCTGCCCATAACTCAAAAGGTGAGAATTTATGGAAATTAGAGAAATAAACAAGAAGCCAAAGAAAACATTGCCAGAGCCAGAGCGCATTGAATTAGTGAAGAAAATGCGTAAAGAAGACGAAAAGATCATCAACGGCATGTTTGAGTTTCTCGATGCTCAGGGTGGTTGGCTTGACTTTGCTTACAGGAAATACCCAGGCGAGCCCATTCAAATGATTAAGCTTATTCATGGCGAGATTTGCGATTTACCTATGGGTATCGTTAAACATTTGAACAATACAAAGAAGAAAGTAAGAAGATATAACCTAGAACTTACAGAAGGTGGTCAAAAACCCCCTAGAAAATATGAAACTATATCAAGAGTCAGATTTACAC
>Ga0207677_10000284_pt1 | contig 37886 bp, 34 predicted proteins | sample KBSMisM42_FD_184311 | JGI IMG/M metagenome (GOLD analysis project Ga0207677, IMG submission 184311) | Miscanthus rhizosphere microbial communities from Kellogg Biological Station, Michigan, USA - KBS Miscanthus M4-2 (SPAdes) (version 2) | ecosystem: Host-associated > Plants > Roots >...
GGTTGGGGATCGTCGACGTAGCCGGGCCCGACGAAGAGGTCGAGCTCGCCGGTGCCGAGCCGGCCGGCGGCGGGATCGAAGACGGGGAAGTGGAGGACGATGAAGAGGTAGTCGTCGTAGACGTCGATCTTCGGCCGCTGGTTGCGCGAGAGCACGTCCTCGAGGTCGAGGGCGTGGAACTCGAAGTGCTCCTCCAGCCACTCGCGCTCGAGCGTGCCCGGCCGCTCGATGTTGACCCAGCGCAGGCCGGAGGAGTCGATCTGCTCGACTCGGGGGGCCTGGGGCTCAGCCTGCGGCGCCGCGGAGATCAGGTCGCCGCGCCGGCCGGCCCTTCTCAGCCTCGGCTTCGGAAGGTTCGGCATCGTTCTGGCTCTTCGGCTCGGCGGTCATCGGACGCACAAGGTTAGCCGCCGGCCCGCGTTCGGGCCGGACGGGAAACCCCCTGGTATGGTTCGTGCTCACATACGCCACATCAAGAGGGGTGGAGGGACTGGCCCATCGAAGCCCCGGCAACCACCTCGGATCTCGGTCCGAGGGGAGGTGCCAACTCCAGCAGGTCGCGGTCGAAGGCCTGGAAGATGTGGGGGAAGTCCGATCGGACCTCTGCCCCACAAGAAGGCGGAGGTTTTTTCGTTGGAGACGGAAAGCGAGATCGGATGGCAATCGAGAACCTGAGATGCAAGGAGTGCGGGGCGAACTACGACCTCGGCGCCCACTTCGCCTGCGCGAACTGCTTCGGGCCGCTGGAAGTGGCCTATGACCACTCGGCGCTGGATCCCGGCGAGGTCAAGCGCAAGATCCAGGCCGGGTCGCAGGGGATCTGGCGCTACGCCGACTTCCTGCCCTTCGAGGGCCGGCCGGGCGATCCGCTGGAGCCGGGGTTGACCCCGCTCGTCCGCGCCGACCGACTCGCGGAGCGACTCGGGCTCGACGCCGAGCTCTGGATCAAGAACGACGCCGCGAACCCGACCCACTCGTTCAAGGACCGGGTCGTCGCCGTCGCCGTTGCCAAGGCCCAGGAGCTGGGCTTCGACACGGTCGCCTGCGCCTCGACCGGCAACCTCGCCAACGCGGTCGCCGCCCACGCCGCCGCCGCCGGTCTCAGCTCCTACGTCTTCGTCCCCGCCAACCTCGAGGAGCAGAAGCTGCTCGCGACCGGCGTCTACGGCACCAACCTGGTCGGCGTGCGGGGCAACTACGACGACGTCAACCGGCTCTGCACGCAGCTCGCCGAAACCCGGCCCTGGGCCTTCGTCAACGTCAACCTGCGCCCCTATTACGCCGAGGGCTCCAAGACGCTCGCCTACGAGACGGCGGAGCAGCTTGGCTGGCAGCTGCCCGACCGCGTGGTCTGCCCGATCGCCTCCGGCTCGCTCTTCACCAAGGTCGGCCGCGGTTTCCAGGAGTGGCTCGACATCGGCTTGCTCGAGGGCGAGCAGCCTGTCTTCAACGGCGCCCAGGCGGAGGGCTGCAGCCCCGTCGCCACCGCCTTCGCCGAAGGCTGGGACGTCTGCAAGCCGCAGCGCCCCGACACGATCGCCAAGAGCCTGGCGATCGGCGACCCGGCCGACGGGCCCTACGCGGTCGAGCAGGCGCGCCGCACCGGAGGCGCGATCGACTCGGTCAGCGACGAGGAGATCCGCGACGGGATCGGCCTGCTGGCGGAGACGACCGGCATCTTCACCGAGACCGCGGGCGGGGTCACCGTCGGCGTGCTCAAGAAGCTGGCGGAGCGTGGCGATATCGGAGGCGGCGAGCGGATCGTCGTATACATCACCGGCGAGGGCCTGAAGACGCTCGACGCGACTCGCGATAGGTTCCGCATGCACGAGATCGACCCCGAGCTCGGCAGCTTCGAGTCCGAGTTCGCCCAGGAGGTAACCGTCTGATGCCCGTAACCGTGAAGATCCCGACCCAGCTGCGGGCCGCGACCGACGGTCAGGCCGAGATCGAGGTCGAGGGCGCCAACGTCGGCGAGGTACTCGACGCGGTCTTCGAGGCGCACGGCTCGCTGCGCGAGCGGATCACCCAGGACGGCGACCTGCGCCGCTTCGTCAACGTCTACGTAAGCGGCGAGGACATCCGCTTCCAGGACGGCCTCGCGACCAGGATCGACGACGGCGCCGAGGTAACCATCCTCCCCGCCGTCGCTGGAGGTTGAAGCCCCCGGTCGTCATCCTCTGCGGCGGTCGCGGGACAAGGCTCCGGGAGCGCACGGAGACCGTACCCAAGGCCCTCGTGGAGATTGGGGGTAGGCCGATCCTCTGGCACGTGATCGGGATCTACGCGGCGCAGGGGTTCGAGCGTTTCCTGCTGGCGACCGGGTATCTGGGGGAGGCGGTGGAGGAGTTCGTCGTGGGGGAGAGCTGGCCCGAGGGAGTGGAGGTCGAGTGCGTCGACACCGGGCTCGACACGCCGACCGGAGGTCGAATCGCCCGCCTCGCCGAGCTACTCGAGGGCGGGACCTTCTGCGCCACCTACGCCGACGGGGTCGCCGACGTCGACCTCGACAGCTTGCTTGCCTCCCACGCCGAGAAGGGCGCTCTCGGCACCGTTACCGTCGTGCGCCCCCACCTGCAGTGGGGCGTGGCTAGGATCGGCACCGACGACCGGGTCGAGGGCTTCGTCGAGAAGCCGCGCAGCGAGCACTGGATCAACGGCGGCTTCTTCGTCTTCGAGCCGGGCGCCTTTGACTACCTCGGGGAGAACAGCGTGCTGGAGCGCGAACCGCTGGAGCGGCTCGCCGCCGCCGGCCGGCTGTACGCCTACCGCCACGAGGGCTTCTGGGACTGCATGGACACCTACAAGGACGCCGTCGTCCTCAACGACCTCTGGGCCACCGGCGACGCGCCATGGCCGACGTTGGTGCCAAGCACCGCAAGCGGAGCGGCGGCCCAATGACTTTCCGGTGCGCCTTTTGGACCTCACAGGTGGATAAAGCGCACCGGAAGGGACGGACTCGATGAGCGGTCGCGTTTTGGTCACTGGGGCCCACGGGTTCGTCGCCTCGCACCTGGTCGTGGCGCTGCTCGAGCGGGGGGAGGACGTCCGCGTGCTCGACCGGCCCGATCCGCGCACCGCCGACGTCGGCGGTGCGCGCCTCTCGGCGCTCGACCTGCTCGGCCTGCGCGATGAGGTCGAGCTGGCGGAGGGCGACCTGCGCGACGCCGAGGCGGTGGCGGCCGCGGTCGCGGGCCGCGAATCGGTCTTCCACCTCGCGGCCCAGACGATCGTCGGCGTCGCCCGCGAGTCCCCAGCGGAGACGTTCGAGATCAACGTGCGCGGGGCCTGGAACGTGTTCGAGGCCTGCCGGGATCAGGGGGTGGCACGGGTCGTCTTCGCCTCCTCCGACAAGGCCTACGGCTCGAGCCCCGAGCTTCCCTACCGCGAGGACTTCCCGCTGCGCGCGGCCTATCCCTACGACGCCAGCAAGGCAGCCGCCGACGTGATCGCGCGCAGCTACGCGCACGCCTACGGGATGCCGCTGGCGGTGACCCGCTTCGCCAACGTCTACGGCGGCGGCGATCTCAACTTCTCGCGCCTGGTCCCCGAGACGGTCGTCGCGGCGCTCGACGGCCGCCCGCCGATGATCCGCTCCGACGGCAGCCCCGAGCGGGACTTCCTCCACGTCGACGACGCGGTCGCGGCGTACCTGGCGATCGCCACCGCCCTGGACGGCGAGGAGGCTAGGGGAGAGGCGTTCAACGCCGGCGGCGAGCGCCCGCACTCGGTGCGCGAGGTCGTCGAGGAGATCGTCGCCGCGGCGGAGGCCGGCGTCGAGCCCGAATACCTCGGTGAGGGCACGCCCGACGGCGAGATCGACCGCCAGTACGTCGACTCGACCAAGCTGCGCGAGCTGACCGCCTGGCGTCCCCGGGTCGAGCTCGGCGACGGACTGCGCCGGACGCTGGAGTGGTACGAGACCCATCCGCTGGCCAGGCCCGCGAAGCTGACGGCCTACTAGCCATGTGCGGGCGCTTCACGGTCACGGCCAAAGACTCGAAAACGATCGCCGACCGCTTCCAGGTCGAGCTCGAGAAGGCGCTGGAGCGCAACCGCTCCGGCGAGGCGCCGGCGCCGACGAAGGAGCGGGCGAAGAAGGTCGAGGCGACGCTGGGTCGCTTCAACGTCGCCCCGACCCAGGAGGTGCTGACGGTGCGCTCCTCGCCCGACCCCGAGGAGGCGGCGGCCGGGCTGCGCGAGGCGCGGCCGATGCGCTGGGGGCTCGTGCCGCGCTGGGCCAAGGACCTCAAGGTCGGCTACCGGATGATCAACGCCAAGGCCGAGAACCTGACGTCGAGCCGCGCCTACTCGCCGCTCGTCGGCAAGTTTCGTCACCGCTGCCTGATCGTCGCCGACGGCTTCTACGAGTGGATGAAGGCCGAGGATCCGAAACAGCCGCGCCAGCCCTGGCGCTTCACCGTCGACGGGGGAGAGCCCTTCGCCTTCGCCGGGCTCTGCACGCGCAAGGAGTGGGAGGACGCCGAGGATCGCGGCTTCGACGACGGTTGGCTCTACAGCTGCACGATCGTTACCACCACTCCGAACGAGGTCGTGGCCAAGGTGCACGACCGGATGCCGGCGATCCTGCCGAGCGCCGAGGCCGAGGCCGCCTGGCTGAACCCCGACCTCGACGTCGAGGACGCGATCGCGCTCTGCGGCCCGCTGCCGGCCTCGCGCATGGCCGGCGCCCCCGCGAACCCGAAGCTGAACAAGGTCGGCAAGGGCATCGAGGGCCCCGAGCTGCTCGTCGCCCCGTCGTAAGGTCAGGCTTCGAGGCGGCCGGCGGTGGCGACGGCGGCCTTGCCGGCGGCCGATTCCACCGTGCAGGAGACGCGCGCCCTGAGATCGCCGCTCGTGCGCCAGAACGTGGCGAACCCGAGCTCCAGCGGCTGGCGCAGCGGGCCTTTGGGCAGGCCCCACTGCCATTCCTGGGAGTGGGTGTGGACCGGCATCCAGCTGACGACGACGCCCGGCAGCCCGGTGAAGACTTCGAAGGCGTCTTCCATTTCCAGCGACGCGTATTCGGCCCCTTCGATCGGCAGCCTGACGCCGACGCTGCCCGGGACGTCCTGCTTGGTCAGGCTGTATTCGCCGCTCGAACGGGGAAAGGCAGCGCGGCTGTTGACCGTGCGCGCGAGTTCGGCCCCCGGGCCGCCGCTCATCCGGCAGCGTACGCGCCCCTGTCCGACCGCCGAGCCGGGCGCGAGGCGCAGGACCGAGACGAGTCGAAAGATCCGTTCGCCTTCGAGGTTGTCTTCGCTCGCCCGCATGTCGCCGTCCCTCAGCCGCATCGAGCCGCCGCCGGGGATCGCCGCCACGCGTGAGTCGGGGAGCGGCGCGTGCGCAGTCCATTCGATCGCGACCGAGCTGCCGCCGGAGCTGTCCGTGGCCAGCAGCGCCGCGGCCAGGGTCGCGATCAGACCCACCGCGACCACGATCAGCGCCCCGCGCGGGGGCCTGCTCTCGAACACATCGCCCATCGGCGGCGACAGTATTGGACGCGGGGGCGGAACGCGCCCGACAGGATTCGAACCTGTGACTTCCAGCTCCGGAGGCTGGCGCTCTATCCAGCTGAGCTACGGGCGCAGTCGGAGCCAGTCTAAAGGTGAGCGGCGTGGCGGCTTCGCGTAGGCTCGCAGGCCGCATGGATCTATCGGTCGTATTCCTCGGCACCGGTGGCTCGGTGCCCTCGGCGCGGCGCTCGACGGCGAGCGTGCTGATCGTGCGCGGCGGATCTCGGCTGCTGGTCGATTGCGGGGAAGGGACGCAGCGGCAGATGCAGCGCTCTCTCGGCCTGGTCCAGGTCGACGAGATCTACCTGACTCACTTCCACGCCGATCACATGCTCGGCCTGCCCGGCCTGCTCAAGACCTACGACCTGACCGGTCGCGAGGAGCCGCTGACGATCTACGGCCCACGCGGTTTGCAGGGCCTCTTCGGCGGGCTTGGCCGCCTGATCGGCCGTATCGGCTACGGCCTCGACCTGGTCGAACTCGATCCCGGCGACTCGGTTTCCCACGGTGGCGCTCGGATGGAGGCCTTCGCGGCCGAACACAGCGTGCGGGCCAACGGCTACGTCCTGGTCGAGGAGCAGCGGCCCGGCCGCTTCGACCCGGAGGAGGCGAAGCGCCTCGGCGTCGCCGAAGGCCCCGCCTTCGCGGCCCTGCAGCGCGGCGAGACTGTCGAGGGCAGCGCCGGGACGGTCCGCCCGGAGCAGGTGCTGGGCGAGGCGCGCGGCGGCCGCACGGTGGCGATCACCGGCGACACCGCCCCCAGTCACGCGACGGTCGCCGCGGCGGCCGACGCCGACCTCCTCGTCCACGACGCCAGCTTCTCCGAGGAGGAGGCCCAGCGGGCCGCCGACACCGGCCACTCGACCGTCGGCCAAGCCGCCGCTGTCGCCCGCGAGGCCCACGTCAAGCTGCTCGCCCTCGTCCACGTCTCCTCCCGCTACCACGTCGGCAAGGTGCTCGAGGAGGCACGGGAGGTCTTCGAGCCGACCCTGGCCCCCCGTGACTTCGACGTCGTCGAGATCCCCTTTCCCGAGCGCGGCGAACCCCAGTTCGTCCCGAACGGAGCAGCGGACCCGAACGGGTCGGGATAAGCCCTCGACCGAGCCTCCCCATCTGTTGCGAGGGCGAGGGCCTATCCCGACCCGCCGTCCCCACTGCTACTGTGAGGCCGTCCTTTAACCCGGGTCCCGTGAGGCCCAGAAGGAGCAAAGTCGGCGGTGAACGAGAACGTCGTGCTCGCGCACGATAACGTGAAGCGAACGCTGCGGCGGATCGCCCACGAGATCGCGGAGAAGAATCCCGATGCCGACGGCTTGGCGATCGTCGGGATTCACACCAGAGGGGCGTTGCTCGCCCGCCGCCTTCACACCCTGCTGGCCGAGCTGACTGGCACCGACCTGCCGATCGGGGACCTCGACATCAGCTTCTACCGCGACGACCTCGGCGCCAAAGCGCCAGCCGACCAGCCCATCGTCCACGCCTCGCACGTCGACTTCGACCTCTCGGGCAAAACCGTGGTCCTCGTCGACGACGTGCTCTTCACCGGCCGCACGGTCCGCGCCGCGATCGACGCGCTCTTCGACTACGGCCGCCCGCGGCGCGTCCAGCTCGCGGTCCTCTGCGACCGCGGCCATCGCGAGCTGCCGATCCGACCCGACTACGTCGGCAAGAACCTGCCGACGGCACGCGAGGAGCGGGTCAACGTTCGCCTAGGGGAGCTCGACGCCGGCGACGAAGTGACGATCTCGGCGCCGGTGGAGGTGGACGCGTGAGGCACCTGCTCTCGATCGCGCAGCTCTCGCGAGCCGAGATCGAAGCGATCCTCGACCGGGCCGAGAGCTTCGCCGAGGTCGGCCGGCGCGACATCAAGAAGGTGCCGACCCTGCGCGGGCGCACCGTCGTCACCCTCTTCTACGAGTCGAGCACGCGCACCAGCTCCTCCTTCGAGCTCGCCGCGAAGCGGCTCTCGGCCGACCTCGTCTCGGTCAAGGCGGCCGGCTCCTCGGTCGACAAGGGCGAGTCGTTGAAGGACACCGTCGCCACCCTCTCCGCCTACGACCCGGCGGCGATCGTGATCCGTCACCCGCACGCCGGCGCCGCGCAACTGGTCGCCGGCTGGGCCGACGCCTCCGTGGTCAACGCCGGCGACGGCAAGCACGAGCACCCGAGCCAGGCCCTGCTCGACGTCTACACCCTGCGCCGCCGCCTCGGCTCGCTTGAGGGAAGGCGGATCTGGATCGTCGGCGACGTCCTGCACAGCCGCGTCGCCCGCTCGAACCTGATCGCCTTCAAGGAGATGGGCGCCGAGCTGACCGTGTGCGGGCCGCCGGCGCTGATCCCGCGCGGCCTCGAGGAGCTTGGCTGCGAGGTCGCCCACTCGCTCGACGACCTCGGCGACGCGGACGTCGTCTACGCCCTGCGCCTGCAGCGCGAGCGGATGCATGAGAGCTTCGTCCCCTCGCTGCGCGAGTACGCCGCCCACTTCCAGATCGACTCGCGCCGGCTCGGCCCGCGCCAGCTGTTGATGCACCCCGGTCCGGTCAACCGCGGCGTCGAGCTCTCCGGAGAGGCGATCGACTCGCCGCAGTCGCTGATCGCCGAGCAGGTCGCTTCGGGGTTGGTCGTGCGGATGGCGATCCTCTACGAGCTGCTCGCCGCCGGCGACGAGGAGCCGGCGCCGGCGGCCGGCAACGGCGCGGCCCGCCCGACCCCGATAGGGCAACCGGCGTGAGCGGCACGCGGATGGAGATGCGCTCCGGAGAGAGCGCCGATCTAGTCCTGCGCGGCGCCACGCTGCTCGATCCGGCGGCGGGCATCGAGGGCCGTCACGACGTCGTCGTCCGCGAGGGTCGCGTCGCCGAGATCGGGGCGCCGGGCGCCGCCGACGCGACCGGCCTGGAGGAGGTCGACGCCGAGGGCCTGCACGCGTTCCCCGCCTTCTTCGACCCTCACGTCCACCTGCGCACGCCCGGTCAGGAGCACAAGGAGGACGTCGAGACCGGTGCCCGTTCGGCCGCGGCCGGCGGCTACTGCGGAGTGCTCGCGATGGCGAACACCGAGCCGCCCGTCTCCGACCCCGCCGACGTCGAGGCGCTGCTCGCCGACGCCGGCTCCGCGGCCGCGATCCGGGTCGGCTTCCTCGCGACCGTCACCCGGGCGATGGAAGGGGAGGAGCTGACCGAGATGGCATCGCTGCGCGAGGCCGGAGCCGCCGGCTTCAGCGACGACGGCCTGCCGGTCCGCAGCGCCCGCGTCCTGCGCCGGGCGCTCCAGTACCAGCGCCTCTGCGGCGGCACGATCGCCCTGCACGAGGAGGATCCCGAGCTCTCCGGCGATGGCGTCATGCACGAGGGGCCGGTCTCCGCCACGCTCGGCCTCGCCGGCGTCCCCTCGATCTCGGAGTCGACGACGATCGCCCGCGACGCGGCGATCGCGGGCTACGAGGGCGGCCGCATCCACGTCCAGCACCTCTCGGCCCTCGAGTCGGTCGAGGCGGTGCGCGTCGCCAAGGCCGCCGGCGTCGAGATCACCTGCGAGGCCTCGCCTCACCATCTATGCCTTACCGACGAGGCGGTCCGAACGCTCGACCCCCGCCGCTTCAAGATGAACCCGCCGCTGCGCTCCGAGGCCGATCGGCAAGCGCTGATCGAGGGCCTCCTCGACGGCACGATCGACTGCATCGCCACCGATCACGCCCCCCATGCGGCGGAGGAAAAGGAGGTCCCGTTCGAGGAGGCGGCGATGGGCGTGACCGGCCTGGAGACGGCCTTCGCCGCCCTGCACACGCACCTCGTCCTGCCCGGCACGATCGGGCTCGACCTGCTCGTCGAGAAGCTCGGCGCCGGGGTCGAGCCCTTCGGGGTCGAGCGCTCCTCGCTCGCTCCCGGAAGCGAGGCGAACATCGCCCTCTGCGACCTCTCGGCCAGGTGGACCGTTGGCGAGGAGGGCTACGAGAGCCGCTCCTCCAACTCCTGGTGCGACGGCGAGGAGCTGACCGGCCGCGTGCTGATGACCCTGGCTGGAGGACAGGTGGCTTACCGCCTGCGCAGCTTCAGTCTGGGAGTCGCCGCGTGAGCGACGGGTTCCTGCTGCTCGAGGACGGCACCCGCTTCGACGGCGTGCCCTGCGGTGCCGACGGGGCGGTCACGGGTGAGGTCGTCTTCAACACGGCGATGACCGGCTACCAGGAGTCGGTCACCGACCCCTCCTATGCCGGCCAGATCATCGTCTTCACCTATCCCCTGATCGGCAACTACGGCGTCTCCGCGGCCGCGATGGAGTCCGAAGCGGCGCACGCGCGCGGCGTCGTCATGCGCGACCCGAAGAACGGCGAGGACGCGGCGACGGCCGAGGGAGGCTGGCTCGACTGGCTCGCCGATCGCGGCGTCCCCGGGATCGGCGGCGTCGATACCCGCGCCCTCGTCCGCCACATCCGCGACAAGGGGGCGATGCGCGGCGGCATCTTCCCGACCGGAACGTCCGAGGCCGAGGCGCGCGAACGGGTCGACGCCGAGCCCTCGATGAGCGGCGCCGACCTCGCCCGCACGGTCACCCCGCCCGAGCCGGTGCGCTTCGAGGGGGATGGCCCGCACGTGGTCGGCATCGACACAGGGATCAAGCTCAACATCGTCCGCCAACTGCGCGAGCGCGACTGCAGGCTGACCCTGCTGCCCTGCACCTCCTCCGCGCAAGAGGTGCTCGCCGAGGGCCCCGACGTCGTCTTCCTCGCCAACGGCCCCGGCGACCCCGCCGCCCTCGACTACGTCGTCGCCACCGTGCGCGACCTCGTCGGCCAGAAGCCGCTCTTCGGCATTTGCCTCGGCCACCAGCTGCTCTGCCGGGCCGTCGGCCTTCGGACCTACAAGCTCCCCTTCGGCCATCGCGGTGCCAACCACCCCGTCAAGGACCTGGTCACGGGGCGCATCGACATCACCTCCCAGAACCACGGCTTCGCCGTCCAGGGCCCCGGTGGCGAGCCGCGGATCGAGGCCGACGAGCCGGTCCGCTGGGAGACCGACTTCGGTGCCGCCGAGCTCTCCCACCTCAACCTCTACGACCGCACGGTCGAGGGGCTTGTGCTCAAGGACGTCGCCGCCGCGACGGTCCAGTACCACCCCGAGGCCGGCCCCGGCCCGCACGACGCCCGCCACCTCTTCGACAGCTTCCTGGAGCTGGCGCATGCCTAAGCGCACCGACATCGAGAAGATCCTCCTGATCGGCTCCGGCCCGATCGTGATCGGGCAGGCGGCCGAGTTCGACTACTCCGGCGTGCAGGCCTGCAAGGTGCTGCTCGAGGAGGGCTATGAGGTCGTCCTCGTCAACTCCAACCCGGCGACGATCATGACCGACCCCGAGTTCGCCAGCGCCACCTACGTCGAGCCGCTGCTGCCAGGCCCGGTGGCGCGGATCATCGAGAAGGAGCGGCCCGACGCGCTGCTGCCGACGCTCGGCGGCCAGACGGCGCTCAACCTGGCGATGGCGCTGCAGGAGGACGGCACGCTGGAGCGCTTCGACGTCGAGCTGATCGGCGCCGACGCCATCGCGATCCGTCGCGCCGAGGATCGCGAGGAGTTCCGCCGCACGATGACCGAGGCCGGGCTGCGCATTCCGTGGTCGATGACGGTGGAAAGCCTCGGTGAGGTCGAGGCGGCGCTTGCCGACGGACGGATCACGCTGCCCGCGATCGTCCGGCCCGCCTTCACGCTCGGCGGCCAGGGGGGCGGCGTGGGGGGGACGGAGACCGAGCTGCGCCAGGTCGTCTCCGAGGGTCTCGCCGCCAGCCCGATCAACCAGGTCCTGGTCGAGGAGTCGGTGATCGGCTGGGGCGAGTTCGAGCTCGAGGTGATGCGCGACCGCAACGACAACGCGGTGATCGTCTGCTCGATCGAGAACGTCGACCCGATGGGGGTCCACACCGGCGACTCGGTAACCGTGGCGCCCGCCCAGACCCTGACCGACGCCCTCTACCAGGAGCTGCGCGACCAGGCGCTGGCCGTGATCCGCGCCGTCGGAGTGGAGACGGGCGGCTCCAACGTCCAGTTCGCGGTCGACCCGCGGAACGGCGAGATCGTCGTTATCGAGATGAACCCGCGCGTCTCGCGCTCCTCGGCCCTGGCCTCGAAGGCGACCGGGTTCCCGATCGCGAAGATGGCGGCCAAGCTCGCCGTCGGCTACGCCCTGGAGGAGATCCCCAACGACATCACCCAGGCGACGCCGGCCTCCTTCGAGCCGACGATCGACTACGTCGTCACCAAGATCCCGCGCTTCGCCTTCGAGAAGTTCCCCGGCACCGAGGGCCGGCTCTCGACCCACATGCAGAGCGTCGGCGAGGTGATGTCGATCGGCCGCACCTTCCGCGAGTCCTTCGCCAAGGCGATGCGCTCGCGCGAGCTTGACTCCGCCGCCGAGATCCCCGCCGCGGACGAGGATCTGCTGACGGCGCTGGAGAAGCCCTGCCCCGAGCGCTTCGACCTGATCCTCGCCGCCTTCGAGCGCGGCCTCTCGGTCGAGGCGGTCCAGGGGCGCTCGCTGGTCGATCCCTGGTTCCTGCGCGAGCTGCGGGCGCTGGCGATCGACGGAGACGGCACCGACGGCCTGACTCGCACCTACAAGTCGGTCGACACCTGCGCCGCCGAGTTCGAGGCCGCGACGCCTTACTACTACTCCGCCTACGAGCGGCCCTCGGCGGGCGCCCCCGCCTCGGAGATCCGCCGCGGCGACCGCGACTCGGTCGTCATCCTCGGCGCCGGGCCGAACCGGATCGGCCAGGGGATCGAGTTCGACTACTGCTGCGTGCACGCCGCGATGACGGCGCGCGAGCTCGATCGCGACGCGGTGATGATCAACTGCAACCCCGAGACGGTCTCGACCGACTACGACACCTCCGACCGCCTCTACTTCGAGCCGCTGACGGCGGAGGACGTACTCGCGGTCTGCGAGCGGGAGCGACCCGAGGGCGTGATCGTCCAGTTCGGCGGCCAGACGCCGCTGAAACTGGCCCGCGCCCTGGAGGAGGCGGGGGTGCCGCTGCTCGGCACCCCGGTCGACGCGATCGACCTGGCCGAGGACCGCGGCCGCTTCGGCGCCCTGCTGCGCGAGCTCGGCGTCAAGCACCCGCCCTACGGCACCGCGCTCTCGGCTGAGGAGGCGGCGGTGATCGCCGAGAAGGTCGGCTTCCCGCTGCTGGTCCGCCCCTCCTACGTGCTCGGCGGCCGGGCGATGGAGATCTGCTACTCGACCGAGGATCTCGCCGCCTACCTCGAGGCGAACGTCAAGGCCGACCAGGAGCACCCGCTGCTGCTCGACCGCTTCCTCGAGAACGCGATCGAGGTCGACGTCGACGCCCTCGCCGACGGAGCCGACGTGCACGTCGCCGGGATCATGCAGCACGTCGAGGAGGCGGGAGTTCACTCCGGAGACTCCGCCTGCGTGCTGCCGCCGATGAGCCTCGGCGAGGCGATGCTCGACGAGATCCGGGCGACGACGAAGCGGATCGCGCTCGAGCTCGGAGTCGTCGGGCTGATCAACATCCAGTACGGGGTCGCCGCCGGCGAGCTCTACGTGATCGAGGCCAACCCGCGCGCCTCGCGCACCGTTCCCTTCGTCTCCAAGGCGACGGGCGTGCCGCTCGCCAAGGTCGCGGCGCGCCTGATGCTGGGCGAGAGCCTCGCCGACCAGGAGCTGCGCGAGCCGCCGGCGGGGGTGGTCAGCGTCAAGGAGGCCGTTCTGCCCTTCGCCCGCTTCGCCGGCGCCGACTCGGTGCTCGGCCCGGAGATGAAGAGCACCGGCGAGGTGATGGGGATCGCCGCCGACTTCCCCACCGCCTTCGGCAAGGCGCAGGCGGCGGCGGGCGTCTCGCTGCCGACCGGGGGGTCGGTCTTCATCACGGTCACCGACACCGACAAGCCGGCGGCGACGCAGATCGCGGCCCGCTTCCACGACCTCGGCTTCGAGCTGGTCGCCACCGGCGGCACCGCGCAGGCGATCTCCTCGATGGGCGTGCCGGTGACGCCGATCAACAAGATCGCCGACGGCTCGCCCCATGTCGTCGACCTGATTCGCGAGCGCCGCTGCGACCTCGTGATCAACACCCCGACCGGTTCCGGCGCCCGCGCCGACGGCTACGAGATCCGCACCGCCGCCGTGCGACACGGCATCCCCTGCGTGACGACGATGACAGGCGCCACCGCCGCCGTGCGCGCGATTGCCGCCAAGATCGAGGGCGACTCCACCGTCCGCTCCCTGCAGGAGATCCATGGGGTGGAGCGAGCGAAGCAGGCGCGATGAGCGCCCCGTTCGGGCGTCGTCTCTGCCAGGTCGCCGAGAGCCGCGATTCCGGTGGTTACCGGCTCTTCTCCCTGATCGACACCGAGGGCCCCGAGCCCCGTCCCGGGCAGTTCTACATGCTCGCCACCGAGAAGCACTGGGATCAGACGGACGAGCGCCCCTTCCTCCCGCGCGCCATCTCCGTCGCCGAAACCTCGCCGGTGAGTTCGTCTTTCGTTCCGGATAGCGGGAATAAAGACGAAGTCAGCGGCTGGAGGCTGGACTTTCTGATCGAGGGCTTCGGTCCGGGCACCGACCGGCTTTGCGAACTGGAGCTCGGCGAGAAGGTCTGGGTCAACGGCCCGCTCGGGAACTCCTTTTCGGCTCCGAAGGAGCTCTCGCCCGAGGCCGCGGGCGCGATCCTCGTCGGCGGCGGCGTCGGCATCGCTCCGCTCGCGATCCTGCGCCGGCACTTCGCCGCCAAGAACGTTCCGACCCGCGTCCTGCTCGGCTTCCGCGACGAGGCCCACTCGGGTGGACTCGACGACCTCTTCGCCTGTTGCGAGGTTCGGCTGGCGTTCGGGGACGGGCATCGCGGCCACGAGGGCTACGTCACCGACCTGCTCGCCCAGATGCTCGAAGGCGACGACGCCCCCTCCGCCGCGGTTTATGCCTGCGGCCCGCCCCCGATGCTTGACACCGTTGCCGACCTCTGCGCCGCGCGCGACGTTCCCTGTGAGCTGGCCATGGAGTCCTCCATGGCCTGCGGCTACGGAGCCTGCTTCGGCTGCGCGGTCCCAGACGGAAGCGGCGGCTACGCCCGCCTCTGCGTAGACGGACCCGTAGGGAGAAGGGGAGTCGGGGGGGCGTCCGAAGGGCGTGGCGTCCTCTTTTTCGCCCGACCGACGCCCGCGGCGCCAGCAGCCCAAGCTCTCCGGGCGAAAAACCCAGCAACCGGAGGACGCCCCCCCGACTCCCCTTCTCCCTACGGCTCACCCGTCGAGTTCTGTGACTTCGAGCTCGCTCACCCCGTGATCAACGCCTCGGGGACCTTCGACGCGATCGCGGCACGAAGGGTTTATGGGGACGAGCTATTGGCGTCATTCCCGTTCAGTGCCTTTGTCTCGAAGACGATTACTCCTGAGCCCAGAGCGGGGAACGAGCCGCGGCGGATCTGGGAGACGCCGGCGGGGATGATCAACTCGATCGGACTGCCCAACAAGGGACTAGAGGGGTTCCTCGTCGAGGATCTGCCGCGGTTGGCCGAGCTATCCGTGCCGTTGATCGTCTCCGTGATGGGGACCAGCCACGAGGAGTTCTCACGGCTGGTCCGTGGCGTGGGGGAGAGGGACGAGGTGGTCGCGATCGAGCTCAACGTCTCCTGCCCCAACGTGCACTCGGGCCTGATCGTCGGCGAGCAGCCGAGCGAGGCCAAGGCGCTGGTGGAAGCGCTGCGGCCGCTGACCGAGAAGCCGTTGATCGTGAAGCTGACACCCAACGTGGCGAACCCGGCGGATGTGGCTGTGGCGGCGGAGCAGGGCGGGGCCGACGCGGTGTCCTTGGTCAACACGCTGAAGGCGAGCGCGATCGATCCGGCGACCGGTGAGCCCGGAATCGCCGCCGGTCACGGCGGACTCTCGGGACCCGCGATCAGGCCGATCGCCGTCGCCCAGGTGCGGGCGGTTTCCGCGGCAGTGCAGGTGCCGATAATCGGCATGGGCGGCGTCTCGAGCGGGGTGGACGCGGCCGAGCTGATCGCGGCGGGAGCGACGCTCGTCGCGGTGGGAACAGAGAGCTTTCGGGATCCCCGGGCCGGCGGGCGGGTTGCGCGCGAGCTTGCCGGAGCGCTCAGGGAGGATCGAAGCGGCACTCCGGTCCGGTCCAATTACTAAACCTCGACCGGAGGTTGAGGTGAATTTGGGCTGAAATGGCCCGTGAGCCCTTGCACCTGTGCAAGCCGCGGCTATACTCGCCGCCCACATGGCCACCTCAGTCAAGACCTCCGCCGCGACTCCGGAGCGTTCCCTGGACCAGCGGATGGACGCGCTGAAGCGGGCAAACGACATCCGCACCGCCCGCGCGAAGCTGAAGAAGGACCTGAAGGCGGGGAAAGCCAACATCCACACCCTGCTGCTGGACCCGCCCGAGTACCTGCTCACCGCGAAGGTCTTCGACATGCTCCTCGCGGTGCCGAAGTACGGCCGGGTGAAGACCAACAGGATCCTCAACCAGTGCCGGATCTCGCCGTCGAAGACGATCGGCGGCCTCTCGGAGCGCCAACGCGCGGAGTTGGTTTCCCAGCTGCGCAGGTAGCGACCGCGGCACCGGTCAGTATCCCGGGCCGCATGGCCAAGGTCTTCGTAATCACCGGTCCCTCGGGGGTCGGCAAGGGCACCCTGATCGCGAGGCTGCTCGAGGAGGTGCCCGGTCTCGAGCTCTCGATATCGGCGACCACGCGCGAGCCGCGCGAGGGCGAGGTCGACGGCCGCGACTACCACTTCCTCGCGCCGGAGGAGTTCGACCGCCGGATCGAGGCCGAGGACTTCCTCGAGTTCGCCACCTACAGCGGCAACCGCTACGGGACGCTGCGCTCCGAGGTGCGTCGCCGGCTCGAGCAGGGTCACTCGGTGGTGCTCGAGATCGAGGTGCAGGGCGCGCGCCAGGTGCGGGCCGCGATGCGCGAGTCCGTCCAGGTCTTCATCGCCCCGCCTGACCCCGTGGCGCTGCGCCACCGGCTCGAGTCTCGCGGGACCGACAGCATCGAGGCTATCGACGCCCGGCTCGAGGTCGCCCAGCAGGAGCTCGCCGCCCAGGACGAGTTCGCTCACCGGATCGTCAACGACGACCTTGAGCGGGCCGCGGGGGAACTGGCAGGGATCGTGCGCGCCGAGCTCGGCTCATCACTAGACTCCGAGCGCGGATGATCAAACCACGCGTTGACAAGCTCCTCGAGCACACCGATTCCCACTACGCTGCCGTCGTCGTCGCCGCCAAGCGCGCGCGGCAGATCAACAGCTACTACCACAGCCTCGGCGAGGGCAGCTTCGGCGAGTACCCACCGCCGATGGTGGACGTTCCCGGCGAGGGCAACTACCTCTCGATCGCCCTCGAGGAGGTCGCCGAGGGCAAGCTCAAATACGAGTACCGCGCCTAGGCGCAGCCGGCGCGGCCGGAGGGAGGACCCGGATGGCCAGGATTCTTCTCGGAGTGAGCGGTGGCATCGCCGCCTACAAGGCGCTCGAGCTGGCGCGCCTGGCGACCAAGACGGGCCACGGCGTGCGCGTGCTGATGACCGAGGGGGCGACCCGTTTCGTCGGCGCCGCCTCCTTCGAGGGGATCGTCGGCGCGCCGGTCCTGCGCTCCGAGTTCGAGCGCGACCCGATGCGCGGCGCCTTCCCCGGCGAGCCCGCCCCCGAGCACGACCCGATCGGCCACCTCGAGCTGGCCGCCAACTGCGACGCCTACCTCGTCGCTCCGGCCTCGGCCAACACGTTGGCCAAGCTGGCGGCGGGGACGGCCGACTCGATGGTCACCACCTCCTTCCTCGCCTGCACGGCGCCGCGCCTCGTCGCCCCCGCGATGAACGACCGCATGTACGCCGACGCGGCGACGCGGGCCAACCTGGCGCTCCTGCGCGAGCGCGGCGTGACCGTTATCGAGCCCGACGAGGGAGCGCTCGCCTCGCGCGGCGAGCGCGGCAAGGGACGGCTGCCCGACCCAGCGCGCCTGCTCGCCCTAGTCGAAGCCGAGCTGCCGACCGGCGCGCGCCCCTGGGACGGCCTGCGCGTCCTCGTCACCGCCGGCGGCACCCGCGAGCCGCTCGACTCGGTCCGCTTCCTCGGCAACCGCTCCAGCGGCCGCATGGGCATCGCCTTGGCCGCGACCGCCGCCCGCCGCGGCGCCGAGGTAACCCTGATCTGCGCCAACGTCGCCCTTCCCGAGCCCCCGGGCGTCCGCCGCGTCGACGTCGAGACCACGGCTCAGCTCGCCGAGGCGACTCGCGCGGAGTTCCCCAGCGCCGACGTCCTCCTGATGGCCGCCGCCCCCGCCGACTTCAGCCCCGCCGAGACCGCCCCGGGCAAGCTAACCCGCGACGCCTCCCTCGACGTGCGCCTAGAGCCCACAGAGGACATCCTGGCCTCGCTGTCCGCGAACCGAACGAAAGCTCAGACCGTCGTAGCCTTCGCCGCCGAAGCCGGCGAAAACGTCGACCGAGCCCGGCAGAAGCTGACGCGCAAGGGAGCCGACCTGATCGTCCTCAACGACGTCTCGAACCCCGAAATCGGCTTCGAGAGCGATGAAAACGCCATAACCCTGATCGACTCAGCGAGCGAGACCTCGATCCCACAAGCTTCCAAGGACGCAATCGCGGACGAAATCCTGAACCGAGTAACCGCGCTCCGTGAGGAGGGACGGGAATCCTCTCGAACGGGCGGATACTCAAAACACCGGCCTGACTAGGCCGGTGTTTGTCCGGGCGAGAGGATTCCCGTCCCTCCCTCGTCAGGGCGCGAGCTATACTCGCTTCACGCTTTTTCGATACGTGATTCGTATGAGAAGTGGGCCTGGCCCACTTTTTTTTCGCCCTCAAGCCAATGCAAGACCAAGACCTCCAGCAAGACATCCAGCAACAGCTCGGCGAGCTCGACGCCGAGATCGAGCTGGTCGCCCTCGAGCAGCCGAGCAGGGAAGCGCTGCGCCTCTTCATCGACTACCCGAGCGGCGTCGACCTGGCGCTCTGCGAGCGGGTGACGAGGCACCTCGAGCACCTGCGCGCCGAGTACTCGCTGGAGGTCTCCTCGCCCGGCCCCAAGTACGGCAAAAAGGAGAACTCGTGAGCAAGGAGATCGTCGACGCGGTACGAGCACTGGAGCAGGAGAAGGGGATCTCCGCCGACACGCTGATGGACGCGCTTGCCGACGCGCTGCTCTCGGCCTACAAGAAGACGCCGGGCGCGGCGAAATACGCGCGCGTCGACCTCGACCACGAGACCGGCGACTTCCGCGTCTTCGAGTTGATCCTGCCGCCCGAGCTGGAGGAGAAGCTGCTCGCCGAGGCCGCCGAGGCCCAGGAGGAGGAAGAGCGCGAGATCGATCCGGAGACCGGCGAGCTGCGCGAGCCCGAGGACCCCGAGCTCGACCCCGAGATGATCGCTCCCTACGAGGATCAGATCTCCACCCGCGACGTCACCCCCGACGACTTCGGCCGCATCGCCGCGCAGACCGCCAAGCAGGTGATCCTGCAGCGGATCCGCGAGGCCGAACGGATGATGATGTTCGACGAGTACCAGGATCGCGTCGGCGAGCTGATCACCGGGATCATCCAGCAGTCCGACAAGCGCTACACGCTCGTGCAGCTGCGCGAGCGGGTCGAGGCGCTGCTGCCCAAGTCCGAGCAGGTCTACAACGAGCGCTACGACCATGGTATGCGGGTCAAGGCCGTGATCACCGACGTCTCCGACTCGACCAAAGGGCCGGCGATCGTCGTCTCGCGCCGCAGCTCGGAGCTGATCAAGAAGCTGTTCGAAATGGAGGTCCCCGAGATCGCCGACAAGCTGGTCGAGATCGTCGGCGTCGCCCGCGAGCCCGGCTACCGCTCGAAGATCGCGGTCGTCTCCCACGCCGACGGGGTCGACCCGGTCGGCGCCTGCGTCGGCCCGCGCGGCTCGCGCGTGCGGATGGTCGTCTCCGAGCTGCGCGGCGAGAAGATCGACATCATCCCCCACAACGACGAGCCCGCGCGCTTCGTCGCCAAGGCGCTCTCGCCGGCCCGCGTGCGCGAGGTGATCGTCGACGACGAGGAGCGCCAGGCAACCGTGATCGTGCCCGACGACCAGCTCTCGCTGGCGATCGGCCGCGACGGCCAGAACGCCCGTCTCGCCGCTCGCCTCACCGGCTGGCGCGTCGACATCAAATCCGAGACCGAGTTCGCCGCCGAAGAAGTCGTCGAGGATTACGAGGGCGAAGAGGCCTTCGACGGCCGCTGCATGGCGGTGCTGACGACCGGGCGCCGCTGCCCGAACGCGGCGATCGGGGGCTCGACCTACTGCGGCCTCCCGCAGCACCAGGCGTTGAGCCGCTTCGAGACGAACCAGATGGCGGTGCTGTCCCCCCTCACCGAGACGGAGATCGAGATCCTCGCTGACCCGGATGCGGATCAGGGGCAGGTCGACGAGGTGGTGGCCAAGGCCGAGGCGGAGTTCGTCGAGGACGAGTCGCCGGCGGGTCCTGTCGTGGGGGAGGACTCCTCGTCCTCGCAAGCTGCGGGCGAGGAGCAGGCCGATGCGCCACAGCCCGCGGGTCCTGTCGCCGAGGATGGCGAGTCGTCCTCGCAAGCTGCGGGCGACTCCCCATCCTCGACACCACCCGCGGGAGAGGCGGATGAGGCTGAGCTTCCCCGAGACGAAGAGCAGGAAGCTGTTGCTGAGGAGGCAGAGCAGGCTTAGTGGCTAAGAAGCGGATTCACGAGATCGCGAAAGCGAAAGGGGTCGAGAGCAAGGAGCTTCTCGCTGCGCTGAAGAGGGCCGGGGTCGAGGTGAAAACCGCTTCGTCGACCGTGGACGAGGCTGTCGCGGTCAGGGCGCTCGACGGCGACGGGGCGGCTCCGGCAGCGGCGAAGGAGGCCCCGAGCCCCGCACCCAAGGCTGAAGCGCCGGCGAAAGCCGCGCCGCCGCGCGCCGATGCAGCGCCGAGATCCGCCGCGCCGGCTACGGGGGCGCCGAAGCCGGCCGCGAAGCCGGCGCCCAGACCGGCCCAGACCTCGAAGGGGCCGGTGCGGCCGAAGGACAAGCCGGCCGCTGGCGCCGGGGGCGGGACGGGCGGCAAAAAGCGCCGCGTCGTGATCGACTCGCAGGCCGCCCGCCGCGACCAGATGGGCGGGCCGCCGCCGCAGCGCCCGCCTCGCCGTCGCGGCGGCCGCCGTCGCCGGCCGATGCTGGAGGAGCCGCCGCCCAAAGTCGAGGCGGCCGAGCCGGAGGCGACCACCGTCCCCTCCGGCGCGAGCGTGCGCGAGGTCGCCGAGCTGCTCGGCCTCGGCAGCGCCGAGGTGATCAAGAAGCTGATGACGATGGGGGAGATGGCGACCCTGACCCAGACCCTCACCGACGACTCGATCAAGGCGATCGCCGACGAGTACGACCGCAAGATCGAGATCGTCACCGCCGCCGACGAGGAGCCCGAGGCGCCCGCCTTCGAGGACAGCGCCGAGGAACTGGTCGACCGCCCGCCGGTCGTGACGATCATGGGTCACGTCGACCACGGCAAGACCTCGCTGCTCGACGCGATTCGCGAGACCGAGGTCGCGGCCGGCGAGGCCGGTGGCATCACCCAGCACATTGGCGCCTACCAGGTCCACCACGACGCCAAGACGATCACCTTCCTCGACACGCCGGGCCACGCCGCCTTCACCGCGATGCGCGCCCGCGGCGCCAAGGTCACCGACGTCGCCGTCGTCGTCGTCGCCGCCGACGACGGCGTGATGCCGCAGACCAAAGAGGCGATCGACCACGCTCGCGCCGCCGACGTGCCGATCCTGATCGCGGTCAACAAGATCGACAAGGAGGGCGCGCAGCCCGACCGGGTGCGCAACGAGCTCGCCGCCGACGGCCTGACGCCGGAGGACTGGGGCGGCGAGACCGTCTACTGCGACGTCTCGGCCAAGACCCACGAGGGCCTCGACAACCTGCTGGACATGATCCTGCTCGTCACCGAGCTCGAGGAGCTGGGCGCCAACCCCGACGCGCCCGCCTCGGGCACCGTGGTCGAGTCCCAGCTCGATCCCGGTCGCGGACCGGTGGTCACGATCCTGGTCCAGCGCGGCACGCTGAAGGTCGGCGACTCCCTGGTCGCCGGGCCGCGGTGGGGACGCGTGCGGGCGATGCAGGACTTCATGGGAACGCGCGTCCAAGCCGCGGGGCCGGGAATGCCGGTCGAGGTCCTCGGCTTCGACGGTGTCTGCGACGCGGGCGAGTTCGTGCGCGCGGTCGAGAACGACCGCCGCGCCCGCCAGCTCGCCCAGGAGCGCGCCAACCGGCTGAAGACCGAGGCCCTGGCCCGCCGCCAGGCGCGCAAGGTCAGCCTCGAGGAGGTCTTCTCGCGCGTCCAGGAGGGCGAGATCAAGGAGCTCGACATCGTGCTCAAGGCCGACGTCGCCGGCTCGCTGGAGGCGCTGCAGGACGAGATCGCCAAGGTGCCGCAGGAGCAGGTCGGGATCAACATCATCCACTCGCAGACCGGCGGCATCAACGAGTCCGACGTGATGCTGGCCTCCGCCTCGGAGGCGATCGTGATCGGCTTCAACGTGCGCCCGCTGGCCGACGCCCGCCGCGCCGCCGAGCGAGAGGGCGTCGACGTCCGCACCTACTCCGTGATCTACAAAGTCACCGAAGACCTGCGCAACGCGATGGAGGGGATGCTGGAGGCGGTCGAGGTCGAGGAGATCGTCGGCGAGGCCGAGGTCAAGCAGACCTTCAAGGCCTCGAAGGTCGGTCGCATCGCGGGCTGCGTGGTCAACGAGGGCCGGGTCACGCGCGACGCCAGCGTCCGCCTGATTCGCGAGGGCACGGTGATCTGGGACGGCGTGCTCGGCTCCCTGCGCCGCTTCAAAGACAACGTCCAGGAGGTCGAGCAGGGCCAGGAGTGCGGGATCGTGCTCGAGGGCTACGCCGACGTCAAGGAGGGCGACGTGCTCGAGTTCTTCAGGACGAAGCAGGTCGAGCAGACGCTGGAGTAAGGGGCCAGTGGCTGTCGGGGAATCCTCACGCACGCCTGACGGCACCGGACACACTTCGCGGGGCGGCGTCCTCGGTCGGCCAAATGGCGCTGCCATTCGGCCTCCCTGCGTCCTACCCCCGCTTGGCCCGGCACTCGCCAGCCGCACGCGCGGATTCCCCGGCAGCCACTAGGATGGCCACGCCTCGCATGCGCCGCATCAACGAGGTGCTCCGCGAGGTGATCGGCGCCGCCATCTCCGAGTTGAGCGATCCGCGAATCGGCTTCGTAACCGTGACCTCGGTCGAGACCAGCCCAGACCTCCGCGCCGCCAGGGTGCACGTCAGCGTGCTCGGCTCCGCGGAGGAGCGCGAGGCGACGCTGGCCGGGCTGCGCTCCTCCCACGGGGTGCTGCAGTCGAGGATCGCCGCCGAGACGCGGATGAAGCGCACGCCGACGCTGACCTTCGCCTACGACGAGACGGTGGAGCAGGGGATGCGGATCTCGAAGATGCTGGAGGACGACGATGGCTGACGCGGCGACCACCGCTAGCGTCGGCGAGGTCGCCGCCGTGCTGCGCGAGCGGGACCGCTTCCTGCTCACCGCGCACGAGGGCCCCGACGGCGACGCGCTCGGCTCGCTGCTGGGGATGCACCACCTGCTCCGCCAGCTCGGCAAGGACTCGCTGATGTTCCTGGCGGCGAAGGAGTTCCCGCTGCCGATCGAGTACCGCTTCCTGCCGCTCGAGGAGGTCTTCCACGAGGCGCCGGCCGACATGGCCGACCGCACGATCGTCTTCCTCGACTGCGGCAACATCGACCGCATGCCGATCGAGTTCCTAACCGACGGCGACAACTTCCGGATCAACGTCGACCACCACCACGACAACACCCTCTTCGGCGACGTCAACCTGCTCGACACGGGGGCGTCGAGCACGGCGGAGATCGTCTACGAGCTGGCGATCGCGCTCGGCGTCGAGATCACCGCGGGGATCGCCTCGGCGCTCTACGTCGGCCTGGTCACCGACACGGGCAAGTTCATGTACGAGAACACCGACGCGCATACGCACCGGATCGCCGCCGAGCTGATCGAGGCCGGCGTCGACGTCGACGACACCTACCGGCGGCTCTACGAGCACGTGCCCGTCGAGAAGCTGCGCCTGCTTTCGCGCGCTCTGGAGGGCATCGAGCGCCACTGCGAGGAGCGGCTCGTCGTCGCCTACATCACCGAGGCCGACTACGAGGCGACGGGGGCGGGCGAGGAGATGACCGAGGGGATCATCGACCACCTGCGCGCGATCGAGGGCACGCTTGTGGCGGCCCTGGTGCGCGACCTCGGCGATCGCGGTCGCGCCGCGCGCAAGGTCAGCCTGCGCTCCAGTGGCGGCGAGGTCGACGTCTCGGCGATCGCCCGCAAGCACGGTGGCGGCGGGCACATGCGCGCCGCCGGATTCTCCACCGACCTGGAGCTGGACGAGCTGGTGTCGCTCCTCCGCGGGGCAGTTACCGCTCAGCTCGACGCCTGACGATGGGGGCGAGCGGCGAGGGGACGGTGTTGCTCTGCGACAAGCCGGCCGGGATAACCTCGCATGCGATGGTCGTGCGGATACGGCGGGAACGCGGCTGCAAGGCTGGCCATGCCGGCACCCTCGACCCCTTCGCCACCGGCCTGCTGCTGATCCTGCTCGGCCGCGCCACCCGCCTGCAGCGCTTCCTCACCGACCTGCCCAAGACCTATCGCGCCCGGGCCCGCCTCGGCTGGCGCTCGAGCACCGGCGACCCCGACGGCCAGCTGGTCGCGACGGGCAGGATCCCGCGCTCGTTGGAGCTGCCCGTCGGGCGCGTACGCCAACGGGTGCCGATGACCTCGGCCGTGCGCGTCGGCGGCGAGCGCCTCTACCGCAAGGCGCACCGCGGCGAGACGGTGCGGACGCCCGAGCGTGACGTCGACGTCTACCGGGCCGAGCTGCTCGGCGGCGACGCCGCGAGCGCCGAATACGAGATCGAGTGCTCCGCCGGGACCTACGTGCGCACGCTGATCGAGACCCTCGAGGACGCCTACTGTTCCGAGCTGCGCCGCACCGCGATCGGCCCCTTCCGGGTCGAGGACGCGGGGGAGGAGCTGAGCCCGGAGCGAGTCGCCGAACTGGTCCCCCGGGCCGCGGAGTCCCTTCGATGAGCTTCCGGTGCGCCTTTTGGACCTCAGAGGTGCATAAAGCGCACCGGAAGGGGTCGCGGTGAGCATCCGGGTCACCACGCTGCCCGACGCCGAGCCGCGGCCGCGCCACGTCGCGATCGGCACCTTCGACGGGGTTCACCGCGGCCACCAGGCGGTGATCGCCGACGCCGACACCGTCCTCACCTTCGATCCCCACCCGTTGCGGGTCCTGCACCCGGCGGCGTTGCCGAAGCTGATCATGCCCTTCGGGGTGAAGCGCGACGTGATCGAGGGGCTGGGGGTCGCGGAGCTCGTCGTCATCCCCTTCGACGCCGAGTTCGCCAAGCGCGGCGCCGAGGAGTTCATCGAGGACGTGCTGATAGCGCGCCTCGGGGCGGAGCGCGTCTCGGTCGGCGAGAACTTCCGCTTCGGCGCGAAGGCGAAAGGCGACCCGGCGATGCTGGCGAGCCGCTCGGAGTTCGAGACGCGCGTCGTGCCCCTCGTCGAGGTCGACGGCGAGACCGTCTCCTCGACCCGGATCAGGGCCCTGATCGCGGCCGGCGACATGGAGGGCGCCCGCCACTGTCTCGGCGCGCCGTTCATGGTCGAGGGCGAGGTCGTCGGCGGCGACCAGCGCGGCCGCGAGCTCGGCTTCCCGACCGCCAACCTCGTCCCCGACGACAGCCTCGCGATCCCCGGCCACGGGGTCTACGCGGCCTTCGCCAACGGCGTGCCGGCCGCTGTCAACGTGGGAGTGCGCCCGACCTTCGAGTCCGGTCGCGGAGTGCTGATCGAGGCCTACCTGATCGACCACGAGCAGGACCTCTACGGCAGCCTGCTGCGCGTCGCCTTCGTCGCGCGGTTGCGCGGCGAGAAGCGCTTCTCCAGCGTCGAGGAGCTGATCGCCCAGATGCGCGACGACGTCGAGGACGCGAAGCGGGTCTGTGCTAGCTTCACCGGCGCGCAATGAGCCTGACCAAGGAAAAAAAGAGCGAGCTGATCGGCAAGTACGGCCGTGCCGACGGCGACACCGGCTCGGCCGAGGTTCAGGTCGCCCTGCTCACCGAGCGGATCAATGAGCTCACCGAGCACCTGCGCACCCACGCCAAGGACCATCACTCGCGCCGCGGGCTGCTGATGCTGGTCGGTAAGCGCCGCCGCATGCTGCGCTACCTCGAGCGCAACGACCTCGAGCGCTACCGGGCCCTGGTCGCCGATCTCGGCCTGCGGCGATGATCGCCGCCGGGGGACCGGCACCAGATTTCACCCTCCGCGACCAGGACGGCGAGAAGGTCTCGCTTTCCGAGCTGCGCGGCCGCAAGGTCCTCCTCGTCTTCTACCCGCTCGACTTCAGCCCCGTCTGCACCGACCAGCTCTCGATCTACCAGGAGGTCTTGCCGGAGATCGAGGCCAAGGGCGTGACGGTCCTCGGCGTCAGCGTCGACAGCGGCTTCGCCCACAAGGCCTTTCAGGAGAAGCTGGGCACGGACATCCAGCTGCTCGCCGACTTCGAGCCCAAGGGCGAGGTCGCCCGCGCCTACGGCGCCTACCTGGAGAAGTTCGGTCACGCCAACCGCTCGCTGGTCCTGATCGACGAGGAGGGGATCGTCGAGTGGGTGCACGAGTCGCCGACGCCTCTGGAGATCCCCGGCGCCAACCTGATCTTCGACGCACTGGACGGCCCTGGCTCCTGAGTTGACCAGCGCCGCGGTGCCGCTGCCCGGCCCCGACGATCATCGGCGCGGGGAGGGACCGGTCCTGATCGTCTACGCCGATCTCGGCTGCCCGCATTGCTCCTCCGCCTGGGCTGAGATCTCCCCTCGTGAGGCGACCGTCGTCTTCCGCCACTTCCCCGTCGCCAGCAAGCACCCGCGCTCGCCGGCCCTGCACGCCGCCGCCGAGGCCGCCGGCCGGCAGGGTCGTTTCTTCGAGATGGTCGACTCGCTCTACGCCGATCGCGGACACGTCGACGACCCGCACCTCTGGCAGCGCGCCGAGCGCCTCGGCCTCGACCTCGAGCGCCTCGAGGCCGACCGCCGTTCCGACGCCGTGGCGGCCCGCGTCCGCCGCGACTTCGAGTCCGGCATCCGCGCCGGCGTCACCGCCACCCCCGCCGTCTTCGAGACGCGCCGGTAGTCGAGTACCCATGGAGACCCCTAACTACCGGCGCGTGCCACCCTCTGTACCCTGCATTTGAACGAGAACGAGAGTTCTGAACGCGATGGCCGCCATCCGGGCGGCCCGGAGGTAAAAAATTCAATGAGCATGTTCGATGTGAGCCGCGTTTCGGCGGATGTCGGCGACAGCCAGATTTCCTTCGAGACGGGCAAGCTTGCGCGCCAGGCAAGCGGCGCGGTCGTCGTCCAGTCCGGCGACACGATGGTCCTTTGCACGGCGACGATGGGCAACCTGCGCGACGTCGACTTCCTGCCCCTCACCGTCGACGTCGAGGAGCGGATGTACGCCGCCGGCAAGATCCCCGGCTCCTTCTTCCGCCGCGAGGGCCGCTCCGGCGAGAAGGCGACGCTGACCGCGCGCATGATCGACCGTCCGATCCGCCCCCTCTTCCCCAAGGGCTGGCACTACGAGACCCAGTTGGTCGCCACGCCCCTCTCCGTGGACCACGTCCACCCCTACGACATCCTCGCCATGAACGGCGCCTCCGCGGCGCTGGCGATCTCACCCGTCCCGGTCGCCGCCCACGTCGGCGCCGTCCGCATCGGCAAGCTGGAGGGCGACTTCGTCGTCAACCCGCCCGAGGAGACGCTCGAGGAACTGGAGCTCGATCTGATCGTCGCCGGCACCGACGAGGCGATCCTGATGGTCGAGGCCGGCGCCGACGGCGTCACCGAGGCCGAGATCCTCGACGCGCTCGACATCGCCCACTCGGAGATCAAGAAGCTCTGCGCGGCAATGCAGGAGCTCGCCGACAAGGCCGGCAAGGAGAAGATCGAGGTCGAGCCGCCGAGCGTCGACGAGGGCCTGATCGCCGACATCCGCGGCTCGCACGGCCAGGCGCTGGTCGACGCGATCGCCACAGTGGGCAAGCTCGAGCGCTATGACGCGATCGAAAAGGTCAAGGAGGAGGTCGTCGAGAAGTACGCGACCGAGAGCGGCGACGCCGATGCCGACGAGGAGCGCCGCTCCGAGGTCGGCGCCGCCTTCGACCAGATCGAGAAGGACACGATCCGCAAGGCGATCGCCGTCGACAAGAAGCGTCCCGACGGCCGCGCCCAGAACGAGATCCGCCCGATCGAGTGCCAGGTCGACATCGCCCCGCGCGTGCACGGCTCGGCGCTCTTCACCCGCGGCGAGACCCAGATCCTCTCCAACGTGGCGCTGGGCACGACGCGCATGGACATGCGCCTCGACACGCTCGGCCTGGCGACGACCAAGCGCTTTTGGCACCACTACAACTTCCCGCCCTTCTCGGTCGGGGAGGCCGGCTTCATGCGCGGCCCGAAGCGCCGCGACATCGGCCACGGCGCGCTCGCCGAGCGGGCGCTGGCGCCCTCGATCCCCGACGAAGAGGCGTTCCCCTACGTGATCCGGGTCGTCTCCGAGACGCTCGAGTCCAACGGGTCCTCCTCGATGGGCTCGGTCTGCGCCTCCTCGATGGCGCTGCAGGCCGCGGGCGTGCCGGTCAGCTCGCCGGTGGCGGGCGTCGCGATGGGCCTGATCAAGGAGGGCGACGACTACATCGTCCTCACCGACATCGCCGGCGTCGAGGACCACCTCGGCGACATGGACTTCAAGGTCGCCGGCACCGCGGACGGGATCACCGCCCTGCAGATGGACATCAAGATCACCGGCGTCACCTTCGACATCCTGCGCGACGCTCTGGCCCAGGCCAACGAGGGCCGCCAGTTCATCCTCGGCAAGATGGCGGAAGCGATCGAGGGCCCGCGCGAGCAGCTCTCGGCGCACGCCCCGCGGATCGAATCGATCAAGATCGATCCGGAGAAGATCGGCGCCGTGATCGGCAAGGGCGGCGAAACGATCCGCGCCCTCTGCGAGGAGTTCGAAGCCGAGATCGACGTCGAGGACGACGGCACGGTACGGATCTACGCGCCGACCGGGGAACTGGTCGAAGCCTGCGTCGGACGCATCCAGTCGATGACCAAGGAGGCCGAGATCGGCGATCGCTACGAAGCCGCCAAGGTCGTCAAGACGACCACCTTTGGCGCCTTCGTCGAGCTGGTCAAGGGCACCGACGGCCTGCTGCACATCTCCAACGTGAAGCCGGGGGAGAGGGTCGACTCGGTCGACGACGTGCTCAGCGCCGGCGAGGAAATCGACGTCACCGTGGTCGAGGTCGACCGCGAGCGCGGCCGCATCGGCCTGCGCCTCACCGACGACCCGTCGATCGCCGGCAAGAGCCCCGAGGAACTGGCCGCGGTCGGTTCCGGCGGCGAAGGGGGCTCACGCCGCAACGGCGGCGACCGGGATCGCGGCGGTCGCGGCCGCGAGCGGCGTCCGCGGCGTGAGCGCGAGCGGCGCGACTAGCCCGGTTCGCTTGAGCGGCTCCCAGTTGACAACCCAGGGCTCGGGCATCCGGGTCGTGACCGAGGAGGTTCCCTCGGTGCGCTCCGTGGCGCTCGGGCTCTGGGTGCGAACCGGCTCTCGCGACGAGACGCCCGCCCAGGCGGGCGTCTCGCACTTCCTCGAGCACCTGCTCTTCAAGGGCACCGAGCGCTTCTCGGCGATAGAGATCGCCGAGCGCCTCGACGGCCTCGGTGCCGCGGTCAACGCGGCGACCGGGAAGGAGACGACCCACATCCACGCCCGCTTCCTCGACGAGCACACCGAGGAGGTCTTCGATCTGCTCGCCGAAATGCTGCTCGCTCCCACCTATCCCGAAATCGACTCCGAGCGCCAGGTGGTGCTCGAGGAGATCGCGATGTACGAGGACGAGCCGCAGGACCGGGTCCACGACATCCTCGCCGAGGCGGTCTTCGGCGAGCACCCTCTGGGCAGGCGGGTGCTGGGCGAGGCCGAGGTGATCGGCTCGGTCCCGGTCCCGGCGATCGAGGCCTACCGCAGCGGTCGCTACACCGCTCAGAACGTCGTCGTCGGCGCTGCCGGCAACGTCGATCACGACCGAATCGCGAGGCTCGCCGAGCGTCTTGTGCGGCCCGCGGCCGGGGGCCCCGCAAGCGATGGGAACGGCGCGCCCGGCACCCAGGTCCGCATGCGCTTCTACGAGAAGGACACCGAGCAGTACCACATCTGCTTCGGAGCGCCCGGGATCACGCGCGCCGACGAGCGGCGCTACGCGCTCGCCGTGCTCGACTCGATCTTCGGCGGTTCCAGCTCCTCGCGCCTCTTCGTCGAGGTGCGCGAGAAGCGCGGGCTTGCCTACGCGGTCGGCTCCTACAGCGAGCAGTACACCGACTGCGGCATGGTCGCGAGCTACGTCGGCACCCGCGAGGACAACGTCGAGGAGGCCTGCGCCGTGATCGGGGCGGAGCTCGAGCGTCTGCGCGACGCGCCCGTCGGCACCGAGGAGCTGAGCCGGGCAAAGGAGAGCGTCAAGGGCCGCCTCGTCCTCTCATCGGAGTCGACCGCGGCGCGGATGAGCCGCATCTCGCGGGCGACGCTCTTCGACCTGCCGATCGACAGCCTCGACGAGATGCTGGCCAAGGTCGACGCCGTCACCGTCGAGGACCTGACCGCGCTGGCGGCCGAGCTGTACGCGCCGGAGCGGCTCTCGGCCGCCTGCGTCGGCTCCGACGAGAGCGTCTTCCGGCGCGCTCTCGGCCCCGTCAGCAAGGAGCTCGCCGCGGCATGATCAAAGTTGCCGTATCTGGAGCCGCGGGGCGCATGGGCCAGGCCGTCTGCGAGGCGGTCGAGGGCGCCGCGGACACCGAGCTCGCCGGGCGCGCCGACCCGGCCCTCGGCGTCGAGCTAGCCGATGTCCTCGGCGAGGCCGACGTCGTCGTCGACTTCACCACGCCGGACACGGCGCTCGCCAACGCGACCGCTTGCCTGGAGGCCGGCGTCCACGCGGTGGTAGGCACCACCGGCTTTGACCTGGAGGCGCTCCGAGCCGCGGCCGACGCCGGCGACGCGAACTGCTTCGTCGCTCCCAACTTCGCGATCGGTGCGGTGCTGCTGATGCAGGTCTCGCAGACGATCGCCCCGCATATGCCCGAGTGCGAGATCGTCGAGCTGCACCACGACCGCAAGTTGGACGCTCCTTCCGGTACCGCCAAGCGCACGGCGGAGTTGATCGACGCCGCCGGCGGCAACGTGCACGAGCCGATCCACTCGGTGCGCCTGCCGGGCCTTGTCGCCCATCAGGAAGTGATCTTCGGCGGCGAGGGGCAGACGCTCAGCCTCCGCCACGACTCGATCGATCGCCGCTCGTTCATGCCCGGCGTCCTGCTCGCCGTGCGCCGGGTCGGAGACCTGCGGGATCGCTTCACGGTTGGCCTAGAGAAGTTGCTGTGACGCCGCCCCGCGATACCCTGGCGCGATGAAGGAGATCCGCGGCGTGCTGACGGCGATGGCGACCCCGTTCGACGAGAGCGGGGCGGTCGACGAGGCCGCGGCCCTGCGGCTCGCGAACCACCTGCTGGAGAACGGCTCGCACGGGCTCGTCGTCTCTGGCTCGACGGGCGAGGCGCCGACCCTGACCGACGAGGAGGCGCTCGTCCTGTTGCGCGCGATTCGCGCCGAGGTCGGCGACGACGTCCTGCTGGTCTGCGGCACGGGGACCAACTACACCGACCACTCGGTCGAGCTGACCAGGGGCGCCGTCGAGGCCGGTGCCGACGCCGCCCTGATCGTCACGCCGTACTACAACAAGCCGAACCCGGCCGGCATCCTCGCCCACTTCGAGAAGATCGCCGCCGCGGTCCCGGGCTTCCCGCTGATCGCCTACAACATCCCCTCGCGGGTGGTGGTCAACGTGCCACCCCAGCAGCTGGCCGAGATCGCGAAGATCGACAACGTCGTCGCCGTCAAGCAGGCCAACAACGACGACCTGGGGCCGATCGAGGGGCTCGACGTCCTCGCGGGCAACGACGACATCTTCTTCAAGACGCTCGAGATCGGCGGTGCCGGAGGTATCTGCGTCGCATCGCACCTGGTCGGCCCCCAGATGCGCGAAATCTGGGACGCGGTCCAGGCCGGCGAACTGGAGCGGGCGCGTGAGATCGACGCGAGCCTGCGCGAGGTCTACGCCGCGATGGGCACCACCACCAACCCGATCCCCGTCAAGGCAGCGCTGGCGATGCTCGGCCTGATCCCGACCGATGCGCTGCGGCTTCCCCTCGTCCCCGCCGACGCGGAGCAGCGCGCGGTCGTCAAGAGCGCCCTCGAAGGCGTCGGTCTCACCCCGGTGACAAGCTAGTGCCGAGCTCCATGCTGCGTGTGCTTCCGCTCGGGGGACTGGGCGAGATCGGCAAGAACATGACCGTGGTCGAGTACGGCGGGCGCATCGTCGTCGTCGACACCGGCCTGATGTTCCCGACCGCCGAGATGCTCGGCATCGACCTCGTCCTGCCCGATTTCTCCTACCTGCGCGAGAGGGCGGAGGACATCGAGGCGATCGTCCTCACCCACGGTCACGAGGACCACGTCGGCGCGCTGCCCTATGTGCTGCGCGAGATCGGCATGCCGCCGGTCATCTACGGCGGCCTGCTCACGATCGGCATGGTCCGCTCCAAGCTCGACGAGCACAAGCTCGGCGACGCCCCGTTGCGGGACCTGGCGGCGGGGGAGAAGGTTAAGGCCGGTCCCTTCGAGATCGAGACTGTCCACCTCTCGCACTCGATCCCCGACGCGCGCGGCGTCCTGCTCAGCACCGAGCTCGGCACCGTGCTGATGACCGGCGACTACAAGTTCGACCAGACCCCGGTCGACGGCCGCCCGGCCGACATCTCGCGGCTGGCGGAAGTCGGCCGCGACGGGCTGCTGCTGCTCTGCGGCGACTCGACCAACGCCGACCGGCCGGGCGTCGCTCCCTCGGAGGCGAGCGTCGGGCCGGCGCTGCTGGAGGCCTTCGCCGGCTGCGCGGGGCGCATCGTCGTCACCTCGTTCGCTTCCAACATCCACCGCGTGCAGCAGGTGATCGACGCCGCGGTGGCTCTCGATCGCCGCGTCGCCCTTGTCGGCCGTTCGATGCGCAAGAACTTCAACATCGCCTCCAACCTCGGCATCGCCGAGGCCCCATCGGGGCTCTTCATCCAGCCTCGCGAGATCGAGAGCTTCCCCGACGAGAAGGTGGTCGTGATCTCGACCGGCAGCCAGGGCGAGCCGCTCTCGGCGCTGCGCCGGATGGCCAACAACGACCACCGTGACGTCGAGCTGCACTCGGGCGACACCGTGGTCTTCTCGGCGACGCCGGTGCCGGGCAACGAGCGCGCGGTCAACGAGACGATCGACCGCATCCACGAGATCGGCGCCTCGGTGGTCACCGCCAAGGACGCGCCGATCCATGCTTCCGGGCACGGCTGGCAGGAGGAGCTGAAGCTGATGCTCAACCTGACCAAACCGCGCTACGTGATGCCGGTCCACGGCGATCACCAGCGCCTGCGCCTGCACGCCGGCCTGGCTGAGGCGGTCGGGATCGAGCGCGAGCGGATCTTCCAGGGGCGCAACGGGCTGCCGCTCGAGATCGACGAGCGCGGGGCCCGCTTCGGCGAGGACGTCCACGCCGGCGTGATCTTCGTCGACGGCGTCAACGTCGGCGAGCCGGACGACGTCGCCCTGCGCGACCGCCGTGAGATCTCGGCGGACGGCATCTTCATCGTCGTCGCGACGATCTCCTCCGACGATGGCCAGGTGGTCGCCGACCCGGAGGTGATCTTCCGCGGCGTCGCCTTTCTCGAGGAGGCCGACGCCCTGGTCGAGGAGCTGAAGGACGTGGTCGAGGACTGCCTCGAGGACGCCGCCGACGCGGGAACGCGCGAGCTTCACCTCGTCCAGGAAGACCTGCACGACGCGGTCGCCGGCCTCGTATACAAGAAGTTGCGCAGGCGACCGATGATCATTCCCGTGGTGGTCGAGGTCTAGCGCTTCTCACGGGCGGGTCCTTGCCCATGCCACCCGCCCGAGAGGCGTTTGACCTCTCGCGCGGGAAGCTTCGGGTGCTTGGAAAGGAGAATCCAGTGAGGTTTGTGGCCCGCCGGAACAATGTTGGGGAGAGCTCCGGCGGGCCTTGTGTCTCGTCCGCGGGGAAATCTAGGGCGAGGAGGTAAAGCGGCTCTTAAGCGGGCGTAACGGTTTGCTCAGACTTGGCGAGGGGCAGGCGGAGGCGGAAGAGGGCGCCGCCGCTCTCGGATTCCGCCGCCTCGACGCTACCGCCGTGCGAGGCGGCGACGGCGGCGACGATCGCGAGGCCGAGGCCGCTGCCGGCGCCGACCGCCCGGTCCGCCGGTCCGTCGCCGCGGACGAAGCGGCCGAAGACCTGCTCGCGCATGCTGGGCGGGATCCCGGGGCCGTCGTCGGCCACCTCGACCACGGCGTCGTCCCCCTGCTGTCGCAGGGCCAGCTCAATCCTGGCTCCTGGCGGCGTGTGCTGAGCCGCGTTGTCGAGCAGGTTGAGGATCATGCGATGCAGTTCGTCGGCGTTGCCCTGAACGTTGAGCGAAACCTCGTTCTCGACCGTCAGCTCGTGCTCGGCAAGAGTCGGAGCGATCTCGACCGCCGCGTTGCCGGCCACCTCGGCCAGGTCGCGGAGTGTGTGCCGGCCGGCCCGGCCGGCGTCGGCGCGGGCCAGCAGCAGCAGGTCGGAGACGAGCCTGCTCATGCGCCGTGAGGAGCGCAGGGCCGAGTCGACCATCGCCCGCTCCTCCTCGTCACGAGGCTTTCGCAGCGACGCCTCGAGCAGTTCGAGGTTGGCGAGGACGCTGGTCAACGGCGTGCGTAGCTCGTGCGACGCGTCGGCGACGAACTCGCGTTGTTTCTTCATCGCCGACTCGCGCTCGCCGCGGGCGGCGTCGAGCGAGCGCAGCATCTTCTCCAGGGTGCGGGCCAGCTCCCCGACCTCGTCGTCGACCTGCGGGTCAGGCATGTGCGGAGAGGGGTCGCCCGTATCGGCAACCTCGCGCGCGGTCGCGGTCAGTGCCGAGATCGGGCGCATCGCCCGGGCGGCGATCGCCACGCCAGCGAGGCTGGCCAGGAGTGTGCCGCCGACGATGCCGGCGAATATGAAGAGCCAGAGGCGATCGACGGTCGAGTCGACGTGGGCGACGCTGCGCCCGTACTGAACGTAACCGGTGACCAGCGTGCCGTTGACGATCTGGGAGGTGTAGATCCGCATCCCTTCGTGAGTCGTCAGGCCGGGGGAGAGCCGGCCCATGTCTACGGCACCGTCGCTTTCTTCGACTAGATTGCCGTTGAGGTCGAAGACCCTCGCGCTCGCGCCGTCGGGGCGGACGAAGTCGTCGAGGCGGGGGCCCTGCTTGAAGGAGATCCTGCCGAGCGGCGTGTAGACGATGCGGAATTCGCGTGCCAGGGCCTGGGAGGCACCTGTGACCTCGCGGTTGAAGTCGTCGCGTATGCGGCTGGTCGTCATCTGGCCGATCACGGCGCCGAAGGCAAGCAGGATGACCAGGGTCAGCCCGGCCGATGCCGCCGCCAGGCGCCAGCGCACCGGCCAGCTGGAGGGCTTGCGCAGCAGGCGGCCCATCTACTCCTTCAGCACGTAGCCGGCGCCGCGTTTGGTGTGCAGCAGGCGGCCCTCGCCGCCGGCCTCGAGCTTGCGGCGCAGGTTGGAGACAAAGACGTCGATCGTGTTGGTCGCCGCCATCGGGTCGTAGCCCCAGACCTCGTCCAGCAGGCGCTCGCGTGAGACGACGAGGCGCTCGTTGCGCATCAGGAACTCGAGCAGCTCGAACTCGCGGTTGGTCAGCTCCAGCTCGCGCTCGCCACGCTTGACCTCGCGCGTGTCGGGATTGAGGGTCAGGTCGCCGACGGCGAGCGAAGCCGAACCGCGTGGCGGCCGGCGTCGCAGCAGGGCGCGGATCCGAGCCAACAGCTCCTTGCGCTCGAAGGGCTTGACCAGGTAATCGTCGGCACCGCTATCGAGGCCGTCGACCCGGTCCTCGGTCTCGGCGCGTGCGGTCAGCATCAGGATCGGCACGTCGCCCTCCTCGCGCAGCCGCCGGCAGACCTCGATCCCGTCCATGCGCGGCAGGCCGAGGTCGAGCACGACCAGGTCGGGCACGAAGCCGGCGGCGACGTCGAGCGCCTCGACCCCGTCCCCCGAGGTCTTCACCTCATAGCCCTCCTGGCGTAGCGAGCGCCGCAGCACGTCGGCGATCTCGGCATCGTCCTCGACGACGAGGACGCGCCCGGTAGCGGTCTCGATTTCGTTGGCCAACATCGCCTCGATGTTAGAGGGCGAGGGGCGCTCCGCCCGCGAGATTTAGCTCGCGTTTACGTCGAGCGCGGCTTGCGCGGGTCCCACGGGCGCGCCGATCGGAGCGCCCGGATTTTCCGCGTCCCGTGATTTTGCGGGGAAAATAGCCGGCAGTTCACACCCCCCGAAGGGGCATGGTTCATTCGATTTGACCGAACCGCGCCGGCCCGCTATTCCAACCCTTTCACTGGCTCTCCAGCCAGCCCATCTCGTCCATCAGTCGGGCGACTAAGAAAGGGAGCAGCACAATGAAGCTCGTAAAGATATTTAGTCTCACCGCAATCGCGACCATCGCGACAATGGCGTTTGTCGGCACCTCAGCGGCATCGGCGGATCCAGACAGCGTTGTCCTCTGTCTAGAACCGGAATTATTATGTGAAAAAGGGAATTGGTGGCCTAATCCCACAACGATTATCGCGCACGCTACCAATCCAAAAATCTTATCCAGCGTGGGAACAATAGAATGCGAAAAAGCGTTACTTGAACTCACCCTGTTAAACCAGTTAGCTAAATTAATACAAGGCCATGTCTTATCATGGAATTTAGAAGGCAACTGCCACCTTGGCAGCACAAAATGTACCGTCACAACAGCCGAAGTAGGCGCGCTATCTCTGACTCACGGCCCCAATCCCTTAGAATGGATCTGGGTGGCAACACCCTTAGTAGGTGAATCTTCGAAAAACACTGTCAAAACTGTTAAATGTGGCTTTCTTATCAATTGTACCTTTACCCTTGGGGAAGAAACAAAACTGACGGCTACAAACTCGGGAGAAGGCACGGTAACAGTTACTGCCAACGAAGCGGAAATTAAAAGCTCGTCCGGCTTTTGCCCGGCAACAGCAAAATTAGACGGCACATATGTGATGTTAGGCAACGACGCATGGCTCGAGTCCTAATCTCTTCGCGAGACTCAAGAAGCTAGAGGTAACACGACCGCCCGGAGTTCCGGGCGGTCGTCGTTAACTGGGAAGCTGCCTCTCGGTCTTGCACGATCCTGGACGACGCGCGGAGTCCGCGCGCCATGGGCTCCGCTCCACGAATGAACGCCAGATCGAGGCGCAGGCATTGTGCTGCGGCGGCAGGGGAGGCCCAGTGGGCGTCGAAGTCGCAGCTATGTTCGTGCGCAAGAGGAAGCCCGCGGCCCGCAAGAAGCCGAAAGCGAAGGCGAAAGCCGCGTCGCGGCCGAGGCTGCGCTTGCCCGCGGCGCTAGAGCAGCGCCATCTCGACCTGATCGGCCTGGGCCTGATCGCGCTTGGGGCCTTTCTCTCCTTCGTCCTCTTCTTCGGCTGGGACGGGGGCAAGGTCGGCTACGGGGTCGAAGCGGCGCTCGTCTATCTCGGCGGCGAGGTGGGCGCGCGGATCGTCACCCTGCTGATGCTGCTCGTCGGGGGCCTACTGGTCACCGGGACCTCGATCTCAGCGCTCCTCCGTGGCGTCGGCCGCGGGTTGCGGTCGCTCTTCCTCGGCAGTCGCGGCGCCGCCCAGACCGCGATCCAGACGCGGCGCGATCGGCGCGAGGAGGTTGGGGCCTTCTCCTTCGAGACGCTTGCCGGCCCGACCGACGTGATGAGCTCCTACCCGGAGGACGACGGCGTCGAGCCGACGGTCGCTCTGGCCGAGGAGCCGGAGCCAGAGGTCGAGGAGCCGGTTACGCAGGACTTCGACGCGGAGCTGGCCGAGATCGAGGCCGAAGAAGAAAAGGCGGTCGAAGTCGAGCCCGAGGCCGTCCCCGAGCAGGTCGCCCTGACCCCGCAGGGCAACAAGCGCGGCGTCACGACCTCCGAGGAGATCGAGTATCGGCCGCCACCGGCCAACGCGCTCGAGCGCGGCAAGGGCGCAGACAAGGCCCCCGACCCGCGCGACCAGGAC